>Ga0131853_10000151_pt1 | contig 115536 bp, 103 predicted proteins | sample TergutLab28metaG_FD_92764 | JGI IMG/M metagenome (GOLD analysis project Ga0131853, IMG submission 92764) | Labiotermes labralis P1 segment gut microbial communities from Petit-Saut dam, French Guiana - Lab288 P1 (version 2) (version 2) | ecosystem: Host-associated > Arthropoda: Insects >...
GTACCCACAACATCTATGTTTGGATAAGGGTTTTGCCGGTGAACCAGCCCTAGAAATCATAGTCCTTCGTGGCTTTGTACCTCATGTTAAGAGTCGTGGTCAAGAGAAGGCCGAAAAATCACATAATCCAGATTCAAAGGCTCGTCGCTGGGTTGTAGAGGTTACACATTCTTGGATGAACCGATTTCGCAAGTTGCTTGTTCGGTTTGAAAAGACCCTGGCATCTTATCTTGGGTTATTGATGTTTGCCTGTGCTTTTATTGCTTATCGTAAGTGTGGTGTTATTTAGGGGTAGGTTCTTATTACATAATCTACCAATTGAACATCAGGTACACATAAGGAGCTGCTGTTCCAAATCCAATATAAGGAAAATTAGTTAATAGGTTTTGCCTATGTCCTGATGAATTAATCCATCTTTCAATAGGCTCTTCAGGAGTGACAATGCCAACTGCACCATTTGCTTCAGAACCTGTACCACCAGTAAAAACTGAAATTACAGTTGTACTGTTGCCATATGGTACACGATCTAAGCCCTCAGATACTCGAAGCTTGCTAGTCAACCTCACAATTTGTAGTTCAAACTCATTCATTCCACCAAGGGCGTTGTACTCGTCAATCCATGCTTGTCTTTCAGTTTCAGCCAGCCCCCTGTTCGTAAGAACGATTGATGATCTTGTGCTTTCTAAAACAGAGAGCCACTCGTTTCTTGTCATTTCTATAGTCATAATCCCATTTATATTGACAAAGCCATCGACAAGATTCGAAGTATCTGCCTCAACAACAGATGACTCCGGTGTTGATTCTGCTGTCGCAACTGATGTAGTTGATACTACACTTCCGCTTCCATTATTTCCGCAAGCAGTATCAATCAAAACAATCCTATTATCTCCATCCCACTCCACACTAACTCCAATAGCCTCGGAAACGGCCCTTAGCGGCAACATTGTCCTGCCATTAATTATCTGCTGCGAAACATCAGGGGTGATAGTATGGGGCACGCCAAAGTCAGCCCTCCTTTGAACCACAAAGGTAGTTTCGTCAACTGGGATGGTGATAGAATGTCCAGGACCTTCAAGCATAACAGTCCTAGTGGTATCAATCCAATCTATAGTGAAACCCATGTGCTCAAAGACACCGCGCACAGGTACTAAGGTGCGTCCATCCACGATAATCGGCTGCTGGTCTTCAAAGTAGACCTCTTGACCATCAACAATAACCCGAATGTCTGAGGATGGATTGCTAACAGATTGTGCTGCGAGTTGTGTCGTAGCAAACGTTGATGTGTTGTTTATTCCTACAGAACCTAGAATCCAAGATGCAGTAACAGTAGCGATAATTACATATCTTACAATTTTTCTTAACATAAAACACCTCACTTTCATATTTATCATATCATCCATATAGGCACAATAAGTGCTGTTTTATCTATCGCAGATAGCTCTTCCTTGGCACATATTATTGCGCCGATGCCACGCGGTACACTACCCGAGTCTAAGACCTTAAACGCTCCTGATAAAGAAGCCGATGGAGATGCTGTTTTCTTTATTTCTATGGCAACAATTATGTTTCAATATTCACAATGCCTAATCTCAGGGCTTTTGTTATTGAAAGTCAACATAGAACTAAGTGGGTTATGAGGCCAAGTACAGACAAACCATACACTCCGACTTTCCTTGCATAAGCAAAGGAAGGGAATCGTTGGGAAAATTATTCCGAACGTTGTGCCATTTCTTAACTTTGTCCGTAATCACAATTGAGAAAATTAACAATTGGGGCATTTTAGTATCAGATGTATCCAAAGATGCAATGGGCCAGTTGGGGTATATTTCCGATGATGCTACGTTTTTGGTGTGATGTTGATAAGGAAAGGGATGGCAGAGAATAAGACAGCTTTTCGCCCTCATAGATTTGTACAGAGGTGAGGATATGCAGGCAGACTCGGCGAATCGTGCTGGAATATATGTGCGCCTTAGCAATGAGGATGCGAGGGCGGGAGAATCGGTGTCGGTGGAGAATCAGATTCTTATGCTGACCAAGCATGTGGAACAGATGGGCTGGCGGCTGATGGATATTTATGTGGATGATGGGTTTACTGGGACAAACCAAAACAGACCGGCTTTTCAGCGCATGTTGACGGATGTTAAGGCTGGGCTTGTTAATGTGCTGCTGGTTAAAGATCTATCTAGGCTTGGACGAAATTATTTGGAGGTTGGTAATTTGACCGAGGTGGTTTTGCCGCAATATGGTTGCCACCTGGTTTCGCTGCACGAGCCGTTGGACGAGATGATGGTTTTTCGCAATTGGTTTAATGAGCAGCACTCTAAGTCCACCAGCGAGAAGGTGCGGGCGGCCAAGCGTGTTTCTGCGGAGCATGGCAAATATCTTGGGGCATATGCCCCATACGGCTATAGAAAGGACGCGGATAATCGCCACAGGCTTGTGATTGATGGGTCAGTTGCCCCAAATGTGCGCAGAATTTTTGAGCTGCGGGCGGGCGGCATGGCCTTTAGGGCTATTGCCAGCCTATTGAATGAGGATGGTATCATGCCTCCAAAACAGCATTATTATAGCATTGTAGGGCGCAAAAACCCTACGGCTGGCAATGGTCTATGGAGTGAAGCCAGTATAAAGCTGATTTTAGCCAATGAGGCCTATATAGGAAATGTGGTGCAGGGGAAGTTTGGCACATCTTCCTACAAAGACAAGAGGGTTGTGCGCAAACCCAAGGAAACCTGGATAAGGGCAGAGGGGCAACATGAGGCCTTGATTGACAGGGAATTGTGGGATAGAGTGCAGGCTTTGCGGCGCAAAGGACATAAGCCGCGGCGGCAAAGAGATGGGGAGAAGAGCCTGTTTGGGGGTTTGCTATGTTGTGCCGACTGCGACAGCACTATGCGTGTGCTAACAGAGCGCGGCAAGCGTGGGGACGGCAGCGATTACAAATATGTGTCTTATATATGCGGAAACTACGCAAGAAGCGGGAGATCCGCCTGCACGGCGCATACCGTCAATGAGAAAGATTTGACGGAGCTGATTGGCAGTCAAATTCGCGACTTAGTCCAAATGGCTGAAATTAGCCAGGAACACATTGTCCACGCTGTTTCGGCGGCCTTTGGCGATGGCGGCATGTCCTATCAACAAACTTATCAAAGCGAGCTGGCAGCACGTAAAAAACAGGTTGCCAAGCTAGATTTGCTTGTGGAAAGTCTATATGAGGACAAAGTGGCCGGGATTGTGCCCCTGAGCCTTTTTGTGCGACAGATTGAGAAATATGAGCGCGACAGGGACGCGCACTTGCAGTCCATAGAAGCCCTGCAGGGGCGGATTGCGGCCATCGTCCATGATGATAGCGATTGGCCGCGGCTAATAGAGCAGCACAAATCCGCGCAGCGTCTGGATTCTGATATGTTGCTTACCCTTGTGGATAAAATCACAGTCGGCGAAGCGCAGATGCTGGACGGCAAGCGCGTAAAGAACGTCGAAATTATTTGGCATGTTCGCCCTTTAGCTTCATGCTAAGGGAAATGCGCTTTTTGTCAATATCCACCGAAAGCACCTTTACCTTTACCACATCCCCCACACTCACGGCCTCTAGCGGATGCTTGATAAAGCGGTCGCTAAGCTGGGAAATATGCACAAGCCCGTCCTGGTGAACACCAATATCCACAAACGCCCCAAAATCAATTACATTGCGTACTGTGCCCTGCAACACCATGCCTTCGGTCAGGTCTTTCATGTCCATTACATCGCTGCGCAGCATGGGCGGCGGCAGGTCTTCCCGCGGGTCGCGGCCGGGTTTTTTTAGCTCTTTGATAATGTCGGACAATGTGGGCACGCCCACGGATAGTTCCTTGGCAATTTCTGCCACTTTGGAATCTTTGTTCTCATACGACAGGTATTTTTCGGCCACAGCATAGGATTCCGGATGCACGCCTGTGTTGTCCAAAGGATTTTTGCCGCCGGGAATACGCATAAAACCTGCACATTGCTCAAAGGTCTTTGGTCCTAGCTTCTTCACCTTTAGCAGCTCCTTGCGGCTTTGGAATTTGCCGTTTTCTTCGCGGTAGGTTAAGATATTTTTGGCAACAGTTGCGCTAACCCCGGATACATAGGACAGCAGGCTTGGCGAAGCCGTGTTTAAATCCACGCCCACGGCATTTACGCAATCCTCAACCACATCAGAAAGGGTATCGCCCAGCCGCTTTTGGTTCATGTCATGCTGATACTGCCCTACCCCAATGCTTCGCGGGTCGATTTTTACCAGCTCTGCCAGGGGGTCTTGCAGTCTGCGGCCAATAGAGGCGGCAGAGCGCAGGGATACGTCAAAATCCGGAAATTCCTCGGCGGCCAGCGGGGATGCGGAATACACAGAAGCCCCAGCTTCGTTGACGATGATATATTGCGCCGTAAGTCCGGTTTCGCGCAGTAGCTCGGCAACGACCAGCTCGGTTTCGCGGGATGCCGTACCATTGCCAATGGCGATGATATCCGCACTATGAGCTGTCACCATCTGCGCAAGCTTGCTTTTGGCGGCGGCGGTTTCTTTGCCGATTGTGCAATATACCACGCCGGTTTCCAGCACCATGCCGGTTTCGTTTACCACGGCCAGCTTGCAGCCCGTGCGAAAGCCGGGGTCTATGGCCAGCACCGTGCGCCCCTTTACAGGTGGCTGCATTAGCAATTGGCGCAGATTTTCGGAAAAAACTTTTATCGCGCCTTCCTCGGCCTTTTCTGTAAGGTCGGAACGGATTTCGCGCTCTACAGCCGGGGCTGTTAGCCGCTTGTAGCTATCGGCTAGGGCTTCTTCCATAAACAGCTTCGTGTTGGCATTATTTCTAACAAACAGGCCGTGCAGACCGTTTAAAATCTCGTCAATAGGGGCTTCTAGGGCAACTTTTAGCTGCCCTTCTTTTTCGCCGCGGTTGATGGCAAGCACGCGATGTCCTGCGATTCTTTTGATGGGCTCGTGATAGTCCAAATACATATCATATACGCCAACACGCTTGTCTTTATCGGCCTCTTCGGTTTTTCTGGCCGCCGATGTCCGTATGATACCCTCTTTTTGGGTCATGTCTCGCGCCAACGTGCGACAGACAGGGTCATCAGAAATACGCTCGGCGATGATGTCGCTTGCGCCTGCCAAGGCCTCTTCGACTGTTTCTACGCCCTTTTCAGGGTTGATAAAAGGCATAGCAGCCGAATATATATCCGTCTCCAAATCCTGCTCAAAAATAAGGTCTGCCAGCGGGCCAAGCCCCTTTTCCTCGGCAATAGTGGCGCGGGTGCGGCGTTTTGGGCGGTAGGGACGATAGATGTCCTCAACCTCTGTCAAAGTTGTCGCGCGAAGCAGCTGCGCGGACAGCTCGTCCGTCAAATGCCCATGCTCCTCCAACGAACGCAAAACCGCTTGCTTGCGCTCCTCTAGATTGCGCAAATACACCAGTCGCTCGTGCAAAAGGCGTAGCTGCTGGTCATCCATAGAACCAGTCGCCTCTTTGCGATATCGCGCAATGAAGGGGATTGTGTTGTCCTCGTCTATCAATTTAACAATATTTTCCACTTGCCACGTCGCCAAAGAAAATTCGTTTGTTAAAGCCGCCAAAATATTCATAAATCTCTCCCTCTACAAATTAATCCTACCAATTATAACATAATACAACCAAAAATTTCAAGAAAATTTCTCTTGACAATTGAATTATACAATGATATAATATAGCATAAATAAACTGCCGGAGGTGCAATATGAAATTTAGAGACAAGCTGCGGTTACAAAGGGACAGGCGGGGCATATCGCAGGAAAAACTGGCAGAGGTGGCCGGTGTTACGCGGGGCTCTATTGCCAATTACGAAATGGGCGTATCATACCCCAAAAACCGCGATGTTTACAGAAAATTGGCCGACTTTTTTGACGTGGACATAAATTATTTTTTAACTGAGGACGAGGACGAAATCTTTTTGGCAGTAGCCATGGAGCGTTTCGGCAAGGAGGGTTTAAACAGGGCGGATGTGCTTCTTAGAGAAACCGCCGCGCTGTTTTCTGGCGGCGGCTTGTCCGATAAAGACAAAATCGCCTTTCAGCGCGAAATGCAGGCCATTTTCCTGGATTCTATGGAAAGAGACAGCGAGGAGTGACACTATGGGTAGCATTTTTCAGGAAGTAGAATGGATGGTATATAGACATGGCACGCGCGACCCTTTTGAACTGCTGGACGCAATTGGTGCGGTCATTTGGTTGTCCTATGAATTTGACGCGGACGGCCTAAAGGGCTTTGCGGCCATCATGAACGACATCCCCTACGCCGCCATTAACGGCAACTTGTCCGAGGAAGAACGCAGAATTGTGGCAGGGCACGAAGCCGCACATTTGATACTTCATCGTGAGGAAATTATGCAGTCCCCTGCCCGCGCCATAAGGGATTTTAACCTTTACGACGGCTCTGGCAGGCTTGAATTTGAAGCCAATAATTTTTTGGCGGATTTTTTGGTGTCGGACGAACAAGTGCTGGAAGCAATGGAAGAAGCCGATGGGGATTACTTTTTTACAGCAAAATTGCTGCATTTGCCGCCGCCTCTGCTTACTTTTAAGATCAACAGCATGATACGCCGCGGACATGATTTAAGAAGCCCTGCGGTAGTGCAGAGCAAATTTTTAGCAAAGAGCAAGATATGGTAAATATCATTGAAAGGCATGAGCCTGACTTGCAAGAAAAAATCGAATTAATGCAGCTGGATTCCCGATTTGACATTGCGGGGGATGGCGATTTTCTTGTGCCTAATTTGGCGGCGATAAAAAGACAATTTAAGAGCAAGGTGCGGCAGACCGTGCTGCCAAAGCTTTTTGTGTCCAATGATTGCATTTTTAATTGCGCATACTGTGGCTGCCGCGCCAGCAATGATAAAAAGCGCGGCTATGTTAATCAACCCAAGGAACTGGCACAGATTGCTGCTTACAACGCCACTTCACAAAATAAGGGCATCTTTATTACCTCGGCAATTTGTAAAAATCCCGATTATACCATGGAGTTGACTATTGAGACCATGCGGCATATACGCAGTACATTTGGGTATCGTGGCTATATCCATACCAAAATTATGCCGGGCACAGATGCGGAGCTGATCCGTCGCGCCGCAAGGTATGCCAATCGTATGAGCGTGAACATAGAAGTGGCCAAAAATGAGGGCTATGCAAGAGTTGCGCGAAACAAAAGCAAGGAGAATATTTTGGGCCCAATGGGGCAGATAAGCGACCTTGTAAAGGCTACAAAGGGCGAAAATGGCCGCTTTGCGCCGCAGCTTGTAAATAGCCATTCAACCCAAATAATGGCGGGAAGCACAAATGAGAATGATTATGAAATTTTGCGGCTGGCAAACGCGCTGTATCGCAAATACGATTTGGCCAGGGTTTTCTACACGCCATTTCAATATACCGACCCGGCTGGCGGTTACGACCATCTTGTGCCTGTCTCTATACCCACATGGCGGGTTAAGCGGCTGTATCAGGCTGATAGGCTGATGGCGCTCTATGGTTTTACGCCGGAGGACATCGCGCCGGAATCCAGCCAAAATCTGGTTTACGATATAGATCCAAAGGCCGCATGGGCACTACGGCATATCCAATTATATCCAATAGAGGTTAACACAGCAGACTATGAGATGCTGTTGCGCATCCCCGGCATAGGCACGATATACGCCCAGCGCATTATAAAGGCGCGAAAATATTGCAAAATAACCCACGATGTCTTGCGGGCTCTTGGCGTGTCATTAAAGCGAAGCAAACATTTTTTAACATGCGATGGCAAGTTTTGGGGCGATAGCGTGAGTAGCATTGAAGGCTACAGGCGGCTGTTGGCAACGCCTTTAGAGACCATTGACAGCAAAGAGGCCATACGCTATTCGCTGGATTGCTGTATTTAGCCGTCCATCAAATCCTCAAGCTGCTGTATGCTCTGCACAAAATGCATACCCGCCCAATGTTCCGGCATCATGGCATGGTATTTCGCGGTGGCATAGCGGCTATCAATCAGCAGCACAACGCCTCTGTCCTCTTCGGTTCGGATGACGCGCCCGGCGGCTTGCAGCACCTTGTTCATACCAGGGAAAGTGTAGGCAAAATCATAGCCCTGTCCGTTTTTTTGGTCAAAATAGCCTCGTATCAGGTTTTGGCGCAGAGATATCATTGGAATGCCGACGCTTACGATGATAGAGCCTATCAGCCTGTCGCCCACCAGGTCTATACCTTCGGAAAAAATGCCGCCCAGCACCACAAAGCCCACCAGGGTCTCTGCGCTATCGCTGTCAAATTGCGCCAAAAACTCTATTCTCGCCTCTTCTGTCATGCCGCTCTTTTGCAGAAGGGTCTTGACATGCGGAAACTCTTCGCAAAATACATCATGAACACGGTGCATGTATTCATATGAAGGAAAAAAACACATGTAGTTGCCTTTTTTTCGACACATAGTTGCATTGATAGCTCGCGCAATCGGCACATAGCTTCCTGCCCTATCAACATATTTCGTAGAAATCCCCGCATGGGCGATGGTTAGCAGGTTTGAAGGGTCAAAGGGCGATGGTAGTGACAGCATCGCATCTTCGCTATCGCCGCCTAAGATCTCCCTATAATACGGAAGTGGCGCAAGTGTCGCCGAAAAAATGATGGATGATTTGCCCATGCCCAGCCTGTCCGCCACGATGCTGGATGGATCTATGCAAAATAACGTGATGGTCACATCTATGCGGCCAATTTCGGTAATGGTAGCATAAAATTGCTCGTCATACATCTCCGCAATCAGTAAAAACCGCGATGTTTCAAAGTACAGAGCCAGGATTTCATCATACATCTGGTGGCCGCGCACTTTTTTTGCCGCCAGCCAGTCTGTGGCCGCCGCCGAAAACAGTGTCAGCAAGGCCTTAAAGACCATATCCTGCTCTTGTTGTACGTGGTTGCGGGCCTCCTCATGTTCCTTGCGCACATCCGCAAGATATGTGTCAATCTGCCGTAAGGTTTTGCGCAGCTCCTTAGACAGATTGTCCTTGTCCTTGAGCCCCTTGCGTACGGCGGCAAACATCGCCCGGCCCAGGGACATCGAGTACATATCGCGCACTCGCTCCACCAAATTATGGGCTTCGTCAATCAAAAAGACATATTCTTTGTCCTCGTATGTTTTTTCACTACTAAAAAAGCGATGCAGATATACTAAGGGGTCGAAAACGTGATTATAATCGCCAATTACCATATCGCAATACAGCGTGGCATCCAGCGCAAGCTCATGCGGGCAAACCCTGTGTTTATAGGTATATTCCGTGGTTATGTCGGGGGTTATAATGTCATTATTTTCCAGCATGTCCAACAGGGCATCATTAACCCTGTCAAAATGCCCACGCGCAAAAGCGCAATGCTCGGGATTGCAGACACATTCATCATTTGGGCAAATCTTTTCCTTGGCGCGCAGGGTTATGGATTTGAAACGCAAGCCCTTTGTCGCCATCAGCCGCACAGCATCCTCTGCTACTGTCCTGGCGATAGTCTTTGCTGTCAGGTAAAACAGCTTCTCGGTCATGCCTTTGCCCATCGCCTTTATGGCAGGAAAAATGGTGGAAAGGGTCTTGCCAATGCCCGTCGGGGCAGAAACATACAGTTTCTTTTGGGTCGAAATTGCGCGATATGCGTAAACTGCCAGCTCTCGCTGGCCTTTACGGTATGTATCAAATGGAAATGTTGTTTGGGCTATGGATTCATCGCGAATAATCTTCCAATCCCGCTCAAAGCGCAACCATACACCGAATTTGGCTATCAACTCGTCAAAAAAATCTGCCAGCTCATCGGTTGTAAAATCCCAGCTATGCCGCTGTATTTCCTCGCTTTCCAGCTGAAAATAGGTCAGTTGCACAGAAACCCCCTGGGGCGGATTTTCCAATTCCTGCAAATACATATAGGCATAGCATTTGCCCTGAGCCAAATGCTGTTGGTGCTGCTTGTAAATATATTCCAACGGGAGGGTCGTCGTTTTAATTTCGTCGATAACAAAGCCGCCATCCCGCGTAATCACGCCATCCGCCCTGCCCTGCAAAATCAGCGGTATGCCATCAATCCCCATTTCATGTCGCAAAGAAACCTCGTGCTCGTAGCTTTCCCCGGCCTCCCTTTGCTGCTTCTGGATTTTGCGATGCGCCCGCGAACCCTTGTGCATGGCCGAATAGGTCGAGGAACCATCGCTAAATCGGCTGTCGATGTCGCCGCTGCGCATTACCAGCTCTACAATTTTGCTAACCGAAATCCTGATGGGCTGCATTAGCTAACCAACCTCGCTCCCTGTTCCTGCACCTTGCACAAATCCTGGTATACGCCGGGTTGCGCCACCAGCGCGTCATGGGTGCCGCTTTGCACAATCCGCCCCTCTTTCATCACAAGGATAAGGTCAGCGTTGCGAATAGTGGACAAGCGATGCGCTATAGCAATGACAGTACGCGAGCCGGACAGGCTTTGTATCGCCGCCTGTATCTGCGCCTCGGTCTGCATGTCCACAGACGCGGTGGCTTCGTCCAAAATAAGTATGGGCGAATTGCGCAAAACCGCGCGGGCAATGGCTATACGCTGCTTTTGGCCGCCGGACAGGCGTATTCCGCGCTCGCCCACTTCTGTGTCAAAATCCTGTGGCATCTCCATTATGTCATCATAGATGCCTGCTATTTTGGAAGCCTCGTGTACTTCCCGCTGGGTTGCGCTGGGCCTCGCATATGCGATATTTTCGGCAATTGTGCCGCTAAAAAGGAAAGTGTCTTGCAGAACCATAGAAATTTGGTTGCGCAGGGAATTTTGTGTCACATCGCGCAGGTCGTGCCCATCCACGGTTATTCGGCCTGCCGTGGGGTCATAAAACCGCGCGGCAAGCTGTGTCATGGTGGTTTTACCCACGCCGGTTGGGCCCACCAGCGCAATCATCTGTCCCGGCTTGGCCTCGAAACTGATATTTTGCAACACCGGCATGTCGTCTATGTACTGAAAACTCACATCCTCGAAAGTGACATGCCCCTGCACAGGCGGCAGGTCTACGGCATTTGGCTTGTCCTTGATGACAGAGCTTTGGTCCAGCAGCTCCAGCACACGCTCACTGCCAGCCAGCGCAGATTGGGCGTTTTCCACAAGGGTGGCCAGGCCTGTAATGGGTGCGTAAAACAGCGTAAGATAAAGCAAAAAAGCTACAATGTCCTGCACGGGCAACCCCGCGCTAAAGGCCAGATAGCCGCCATACCCCACCACAATGACAGTGCCCAGGGCCGTCAAAAACTCCACCGAAGGATGAAAAATGGCAGAAAGTTTGAGGGCGCGCAGCATGTATGTGGTGTAATCCTTTGCCTTTACAAAAACGCGCCCGGCCTCTTCTTCTTGTTTGCAAAACGCCTGGATCTCCTGCACGCCGGAAAAATTATCTTGCAGGCGCGAATTTAGCTCTGCCAAAGATGCCTGCACCTTGCGAAACTGCGGCCGCACCTTTTTCATTAAGATGCGCCCGGAAATCAGGATAAACGGAATGGGTATGCATGTCATCAGCGCGAGGCTGGGGTTGATGGAAAACAATATAACAGTAACACCGATTAGCGTTAGGACATTCGTGATGGTCTCGGGGATTATGTGGGCGTAGAGCAGCTCGAAGGTGGCCGTATCGTTGATAGTGCGGCTCATTAGGTCGCCAGTTTGCTTGTCATGAAAAAACTTCATGGAAAAACCCTGTATGTGGTTGTAGACCTTCATGCGCACATCTTGCACGAGATTCCACGCGGCCACATGGGGTATGTAACTTGCCAAAAAGCGAAACACAACCCGCGCGGCATATAGCCCCAGAAGCAGCAGGGCCAGCCCCATTATGTCATCCAGCCCATCCTGCGTAACACCGCCGCTGACTATTGCCGTCATCTCCCGCAAAATTTGCGGGGCCAAAAGATTTAGAAATATCAATGCCAGCGTGGCAAGCCCGCCCAGGGTCAGTAATCCCTTGTAACGAGTTGCTTCCCCGGCGATTCTCCATAGTAGTTTCAAGTGCCATACCTCCCGATGCGTAATGTTGTCTTGATTATTATATCAGATATTGCGACGAGTTTCAATCTATGTTAAAATAATGAAAACGGTATTTGGAGGCAATTTTGACAACCCATGACACTTTAAAACAATATTTTGGCTACGATAGCTTTCGGTATGGGCAGGAAAGCCTGATTGACGACATTTTGTCCGGCAAGGATGTTTTGGGCATCATGCCGACAGGTGCGGGCAAATCCATTTGTTTCCAAGTGCCCGCGCTAATGATGGATGGTATTGCCATTGTTATTTCCCCACTTATCTCGCTGATGAAAGACCAGGTAAATGCCCTTAATCAAACCGGCGCGACTGCCGCTTACATAAATTCATCTTTAACAGAGGCGCAACTTTATAAAGCCTTGCAAAATGCCCGTGGCGGCGCATATAAGCTTATTTACGTCGCTCCGGAGCGGCTGGAGACCCACGATTTCATGGCATTTGCAGCCTCTGCTGATATTTCCATGGTGGTTGTGGATGAAGCCCATTGTATTTCCCAATGGGGGCAGGATTTTCGGCCCAGCTATACCGCTATTCCGAATTTTGTAGATTCCCTGCGCAAACGTCCTATTCTATCGGCCTTTACAGCCACAGCCACGCCCAGGGTGCGGGATGATATTATAGATAGGCTGGCTCTCAAAACCCCCACGACCCTTGTTTCTGGCTTTGATAGGCCAAATCTGTATTTTGATGTGCGAAAGCCAGCCGACAAGCTGGCTGCCCTGGAATCTTTTCTGGAAGAACGCCGGGCCGTCTGCGGCATCATATATTGCTCCACCCGCAGTGCCGTGGAAGATGTGCATACAGAGCTGCAAGAGCGCGGCTACAAGGCCTCACGCTATCACGCCGGGCTATCTGATAAAGAGCGGCGGGATAATCAAGACGATTTTATTCACGACCGCGCAAATATTATGGTGGCCACAAATGCCTTTGGTATGGGCATAGACAAGTCTAATGTGTCCTTTGTGGTGCATTTTAACATGCCAAAGGATGTAGAGGCCTATTATCAAGAGGCAGGCCGCGCCGGGCGCGATGGCGAACCCGCCTATTGCCTGCTGCTCCACGGCGGCAGGGATTATGCAACAAACCTATGGTTGATTGACAATGGCGAGGTGAAGGCCACGCTAGATTTTGAGACAGAAACCCTGCTGAGGGAGCGGAATCTAAAGCGGCTAAACGAGATGGCCTCGTATTGCCAGACCCGGGAATGTCTGCGTGCCTATATTTTGCGGTATTTCGGAGAAAAGCCAATTGCCACTTGCGGCAATTGCATAAATTGCAATACGACTTATGCCGAAGTAGATATAACCGAAGAAGCTCAAAAAATAATTTCCTGCGTGGCTCGCATACGGGAGCGTTTTGGTACAAAAATGATTGTAGATGTGCTAAAGGGCAATGCAAATCAGAAGGTGCAGAGTTTTGGGTTGGACAGGCTTTCGACTTTTGGCATTAGCCGGTCATCCGCCAGCCGCCTGACGGATATTATCAACCAGCTGATTTTGGATGGCTATCTGCAAAAAACAGCAGACAAATTCCCTGTGATACGGCTTGGGCAGCGAGCGGCAGAGGCTCTGCGAGGGGATGCAAAAGTCACCATGAAAACAGCGCCAACCAAAGAAACGGAAAGACCGGTGCGTGCATATGCCGGGCCACTGCGGCCTGTGGATAGCGGTTTGCTGGAAGCCCTAAAGGCCTTGCGCTTGTCTATTGCGAAGGAAAAGTCATTACCAGCTTTTACTATTTTTCACGACAGCACCCTAACGGATATGTGCATGAAAATGCCCACAACCATAGAGGAGCTGCTGGATGTATCCGGCGTGGGACAAGTGAAAGCCGAGCGATATGGCCAGGCGTTTTTGGATGTGATTGGCGGCCATAGAAGCAGCGACGATGCCGCGAAAGACCACAAACCCTTTGTGTCCAAAGAATACAATGCCGACGATGTGGAAAAATCCGAAGAGGCGGTTACGGTAAGTGCCGTTGCAGATCGCATCAATGTTCTTTTGCTACAAAGCAGCAAAAGAAAGATTACAGGTCAACGCATAAATGATTGGCTGATAGAGCAGGGCTATCTAGAGCTGGCAGAAATTAACGGTAAAAAAATAAAAATCCCCACACAAATGGGGAAAGAACTGGGTATATCCGCCCAGCAGCGCGATGTGCGGGGCGAATATATCTCTATGAATTTTTATAGCTCGTCGGCGCAGAAATTTATAGCGGAGAACGCCGGGCAAATCTGATTAGCCCTTCCCCTTCCCTATTGGCGCATTTCCTTGATATAATCTATGAAGGGTACGCGCACGACTATGGCATGAGAATCGGGGCGGCCCAGCTTTACACGGATAAAGTCCGGAATAATAACCTCGCGCAGCACCCGCGGATTTGGCGGCTCTGTAACCTGCTGGCGCGGCGATGGGTCTTTTAGGGCATTTGGCATTATTGTTATGGTCTGGGGCAGGCTTTTTGTGCCGCCTGCCGGCTGAGGTTGCAAAATTATGGGTAACACAGAATCTACGCCGTCAAAAATCTGCACGCCCTCTATGTTGACAGGTCTAAAGCCCGCCATATTAACCTGCACATTGTATGACCCAAAAACAGGTCCGGTATAGGCCGGGTCTTGGGTCAGGTTGCCATCAGGCGCGCTTAATGTTGCGGCCTCGGCCAGGCCTCCGCTGTCGCTGGTTTGTCGATATAGTGTGGCGTCGGCGCTGTCGCTAATGCGAATGTCCGCGCCTGCTACAGGCAAATCTCCGTTTGCCGTTCTAATTTCAAATCGCAATGTACCGCTTCCCATCAAATCTCTCCTTCTACAAAACTTCTATAGCTACATTATATTGTAGAAGCGGCTGAAATATTAATTTTTTGTCAGATTTTGATACAAGTTGCCTTGGCCGAATTTGCTTAGCTAAATAAGTCCGTGCTCATATATTTTAAACCACAATCGTTAATAACCACGCCAAAGTGATTGCCATGCTCCGAACCCTGGAGCTCCTTAATAGCCGCCACCACATTCGCGCCGGAGGAAATGCCAGCAAAGATGCCCTCTAGCCTTGCTAGCAGCTGGCACATCTCCACGGATTCGTCGCAGGTAACGGTAATATAGCCATCCATATATGCTTTGTCCACAATCTCCATGTGCTTGGCATAGCCGCCGCCCTGTATGGTGTGGCTTGCACCGGGGATTATTTCACCTTTGTAGTGAGCGCAGCCGTGGGGCTCTACCACATAGCAGCGTATGGCGGGGTTTAGCCGCTTTAGCGCACGAGAATAGCCCATAAATGTGCCGCCTGTGCCAATGAAGTCGGCAAAGGCCTGTATTTGGCCCATGCTCTGCACCCACATTTCCAGCGCGGCCGGTTCGTGGGATGCGGAATTGTCTTCATTGTGAAACTGGTTAAAGTAAAACGCGCCGGTTTCTTCTACCATGCGGTCTGCCACTTCTGATACCAACTGCATGTCATCTCCGGACACCTTGCCCTTTAGCGCGCCAGGGGCTTGGTCCACCAGCACCACTTGCCCGCCCAAGGCTTTTATCATCCTAACACGCTCTATGGAATTTCCCTTGGATATCACGCAAATAAAAGGATAGCCCTTGGCCGAGCAAACCATGGCCACCGCCGTGCCTGTGTTACCGCTGGTCATCTCCAGTACAGGCTGCCCCGGCTTTAACAAGCCTTTTTGCTCTGCCATTTCTATCATGCCCAAGGCTATCCTGTCTTTTTTAGACGATGTGGGATTGAGATATTCCAGCTTGGCATAAATATGGCCCTCGTAACCCAAATGTTCCCTTAGCCTATCCAGCCGCAAAAGTGGCGTTTTGCCAATGGCCTGTGTCATGCAAGTGATGAATTTTTCCATAAGATGCCCTCCGCTGTATGTAGAATAATTGCGCATTTGTACAATTCTATATCCCGTGGCTTGATAATATCACGATTTTACATAAAAGTCAACAATGCAACATGAAGCGAGCCGCAAGTTTATATTGTAAAAAAAATGCAAATAAGTTATACTAGGATATAGTAATTGAAGGAGATGGACAATATAATGAAAAAAATTTTTTTATGCAAGGAAACCATGGAGGGCGAAACCCGTGTCGCGCTTGTGCCTGCGGATGTTAAGGCATTGGTTGGCATGGGGTACGAGATTGCGGCGCAAAGCGGCGCGGGAGCGGCAATTGGCCACGCCGATGATGCTTATGCGGCGGCCGGTGCTACAATTGTGCAGACACCGGACGAGGGCTATAAATTTGCCGATGGCGAGATTGTTGCGCGCATTAACAAGCCTGATGGCCCATTGGGCATTGGCAAGGACACCCTGCACATCAGTTCTTTTGATGTGTTTAACGAAGGCGCGGCCATGAAGGAATTTGCCCAGGCCGGAGTACGGCTTGTTAGCCTAGAGATGATACCGCGCACGACCCTGGCGCAAAAGATGGACATACAAAGCTCGCAGATGTCATTGGCTGGGTATTATGCGGTGATGCTGGCGGCCTCTAGGCTGCCCAAGATTTTGCCCATGATGACGACGCCCTCAGGCACAATATCCCCTGCCAGAATCTTTATTATTGGCGTAGGCGTGGCGGGCCTGCAAGCCATAGCTACCGCAAAGCGTCTGGGCGCAAGGGTCGAGGCCTTTGATACGCGGCCGGAAGTGGAAGAGCAGGTAAAATCCCTGGGCGCGAAATTCATAAAAATCGACCTGGGTGAGACAGGTTCCACCGAGCAGGGCTATGCCAAGGAGCTAACACCGGAGCAAATCGAAATCCAGCGGCAGGCCCAGGCCAAGGTCTGCGCCCAGTCGGATATTGTGATAACCACAGCCAAGGTATTTGGCCGCAAAGCTCCCCTGCTGCTTACAAAGGACATGATAAGCCAAATGAAGCCGGGGTCTATAATAATAGACATGGCGGTTAGTACCGGCGGCAATGTGGAGGGCTCTGACCCCGCGGGCGATGTGCTGCTGGACAATGGCGTGCTGATTATCGGCGGCGATGGGTTGGAGCGGTTTGTGCCCAAGGACGCGTCGGACATGTTTTCGGGCAATATACGCGCCTTTTTGGAGCATTTTTGGGATAGCGAGAACAAGGCTTTTAAAATAGATATGGATGACGACATAATGCGCGGATGCTTGATTACAGCCGACGGTGAGGTCGTTCACGATAAATTTAAGTAAGGGAGAAATTGCCATGGAAATGATACTTTTGCTTTTTATATTCGTTATGGCGGCGTTTTTGGGGCGCGAGCTAATATCCAAGGTGCCATCGCAGCTGCATACGCCGCTAATGTCGGCCACAAATGCCATCGGCGGCATTACCGTCGTCGGCGCGGTGGTTGCTGTTGCCATGTTTGCCACAGGTACGCTGGGCATGATTTTGTCGTTTATCGCCATTGTGCTGGCCACTATCAATGTGGTTGGCGGGTATTTGGTTACACAGCGGATGCTCTCTATGTTCCGAAAGAAGGGGGATAAAGGCAAATGATTAATAATATGGCGTATATAGTGGCCTGTGTGCTGTTTATTATGGGCATAAAAAGGCTAAACAAACCGGACACCGCGCGGCAGGGCAACTTCTTGTCGGCCCTTGGCATGCTTATTGCGGTTGTGGCAGCGTTTTTCGAGCCGGAGGTTATACAGTCCTGGAGCATAGAAAATTGGATGCAAAACGGCTTTCTTTGGGCATTTTTGGCAATTGCCGTGGGTTCGGTTATAGGCATTGTTTGGTCAAGGAAGGTTAAGATGACAGGCATGCCGGAGCTGGTGGCCATCTACAATGGCTTTGGTGGCCTAGCATCATTTTTGGTAGCCTTTACGCAATTTTTGCACAACCCGGGGTCTTTGGCGGCTGTTGTAGCCATCACAATCGGCTTAACCATCTTCACAGGCGCAATAACCTTCACCGGCTCTATGCTGGCTTGGGGCAAGCTTTCCGAGAAGATTCCAGGGCGCGCTATTGTGTTTTCCGGGCAAAAATTTATCAACCTTATTTTGGTACTTGTTGCAGTAGCCGCGATAGCTGTTTTTGCCATACCGGGCATTGACGATGGTGCGAGGCTTATTGCGATATTGATTTTGGCGGGCATTTCCCTTGTGTTTGGCTTTACGCTGGTGCTGCCCATTGGCGGCGGCGATATGCCGGTGGTAATATCGCTGTTAAACAGCCTTTCGGGCATTGCCGTTGCCATGGCCGGTTTTATCATATCCAATACAGTGCTTATTGTGGCCGGTGCGCTGGTTGGCGCATCCGGTTTAATGCTGACACTAATAATGTGCAAGGCCATGAATCGCTCCATCAAGAACCTGCTATTTTCGGGCTTTGGCGCGGCAGACACGGCATCGTCAAAGGGTGGTGTGGGTGCAGAGCCCAAGGCTATTTCCGCAGAGGATGCATACTTGATGCTGGAGGCCGCCCAGTCCGTGGTGTTTATCCCCGGCTATGGCATGGCCGTGGCCCAGGCACAGCATGTGGTTAAAGAGCTGGCAGAAAAGCTGGAAGCCGCAGGAACAGATGTCAGTTTTGTGATACACCCCGTTGCGGGTCGTATGCCCGGCCACATGAATGTGCTGCTGGCCGAAGCCGACATACCCTACGAACAGCTGAAAACCATGGATGAAATGAACCCGTCTATGCCGCTGCAAGATGTGGCAATAGTCATTGGTGCAAACGATGTGGTAAACCCTGCGGCAGAGACCGACGAGACCTCGCCAATCTATGGCATGCCTATTATTCGGGCATACGAGGCCAAGGCGGTGTTTGTGCTAAAGCGCGGCAAGGGCAAGGGTTTTAGCGGCATAGAAAACGAGCTGTTTGGTATGCAAAATACATTGATGATTTATGGTGATGCAAAAGCGACAATATCCTCGCTTGCGAGCGAGTTTACAAGCGATTAATTAGGAGGAGAGTTGTTATGAATTCAAAAGTTGTTGTTGTGGGTGTTGGGGCTGTTGGGTCTGCTACTGCCTATGCCATTGCCATTCGTGGGCTGTGCAACCAGCTGGTGCTGGTGGATGTTAACGCAGAAAAGGCCGAAGGAGAGGCCATGGATATTAACCACGCCATGCCTGTGCTGGGCGGCGGTGTGCGGGTATCCTCTGCGGGCTACGAGGCCTGCGCGGATGCTGATGTTATTATCATGACAGCCGGCGTGGGGCGCAAACCCGGCGAGACACGGCTGGACTTGGCGGCAAAAAATGCGGCTATCTGCAAAGATATCACAGAAAATATCATGAAGCATTATAATGGTGGCGTTATTTTGATTGCGACCAACCCTGTGGATGTTATTACATCGCTAGTGACAAAGTGGACGGGCCTGCCAAAGGGCAAGGTGGTTGGAAGCGGCACAACGCTGGACAATACTCGTCTGCAATACGAAATAAGCAAATACGCGGGCGTGGATGTGGATTCTATACATGGCTATATTTTGGGCGAACACGGTGATTCTCAATTTGTTTCTTGGGATTTGACCAATATTTCCGGTGTGGATGTGGCTACATATTTCAAGGCCGTGGGCAAAGAGTTTAACAACGAAGTGAAAGAAAAAATAGCCAATGACACCAAAACCGGCGGTGGGCAGGTTATCAAGCGCAAAGGGGTTACGAATATGGGTATTGCGGCCTGTCTGGCTGATGTTACCCAGTCTATCCTTGGCAATAGCAATCGCATACATACCGTTAGCACCATGATGGACGGGCTGTATGACATTGATGGCGTCGCGCTTAGCATCTTGAGCATTGTTGGTGCTGACGGCGTTGTACAGCAGCTGGATTGCTCGCTTTCTGATGAAGAGTTGGGCAAGCTAAAGCACTCTGCCGAGCAAATTAGGGCAGTATTAGATGGCGTTTCTAGCTAAGGGGGTATAAAAATGAGTAATAGAAACAACCGGCACTTAGCCGGAAAAGTTGCGCGTGCGGCTGTTAGAAGCACCGCCAGGAGCGCACCGCGTGCAGTTGCCCAGGGGGTTTTGCCGCATCGCGCACCTGCTGGTAGAAATGCCGGGCGCAGAGGCCGTGTGCGGCCGCCAAAGGGCTTGCTGCTTTCGCTTATTGACCTTGTGTGGACTGGCGTTACAGTATTTGTGCTGTTTATGTACGCAATAAATGTGGGTGTTGGCGAAATTAATTTTGTGGTATTTTTCGCGATTTTCTTTGGGTCTATCATACTGAATATTATAGTGACAAACCCGCTACGCAGGAGGAGAAAAGAGCGTTTTGCACAGCAAATGCATGAAACCAGCTGGACAGAAGCACCCATGCATACGCCAAACCCTGCGGCTACACCAACAGCCACGCCGGCGCGGGCGACAAGCCCCGCTGCAACCCCGATGGAACACAAAAGCATGGAAGAAATTGCGGCCTCGCTACATGGGCTTCCTTTTGATGAGGCCGCCAGAAGCCTGGCAGAGCAAACAGGTATACCTGTTGACAGAGTGCCAAAGTCCATATTAAACGCGCTGGGCCTGCAAACAGAACAGCCTCATGTGCCTTCAACCGCGGCCGCGGCGTCGGCCACTACGGCAAAAAGCACCACATGCCCAGGATGCGATGCACCGAGAACCAATGCCCCGTTTTGTGAGTATTGCGGTACAAAGTTGAGCTGATTAAAAAGATCTTTAAACAATAACCAAGGGGATTCCGGGCTAGACCCGGAATCCCCTTGGTTATTGCCGCTATATCTTCCCAACCAAATCCTTGCCCGGCGTAAGGGTGTCATCACCCGGCTGCCATCTGGCAGGACAAACCTCGCCGCCGCCGCTGGCCACATATTGCGCGGCCTGCACCTTGCGAAGCAGCTCTGTAGAATTTCGCCCAATGCCTAGCGAATGAACCTCATATGCCACAATTTCGCCCTCAGGATTGATGATAAAAGTGCCGCGCAGGGCAAGTCCCTCGTCATCAATCAACACATCAAAATCCTTAGAAATTGCATGGGTAGGGTCAGCCAGCATGGGGTATTTTACCTTGCCAATGGCTGGCGACTGCTGCGCCCAGGCCATATGCGTAAAATGTGTATCGGTAGAAACCGAATAGATCTCGCAGCCAATCTTCTTGAAATCCTCGTAGCTATCGGCCAAATCCTCCAGCTCTGTCGGACAAACAAAGGTAAAATCGGCAGGATAAAAGAAAAACACCGACCACTTGCCCAAAAGATCGTCCCTCTTCACCTCCACAAAATCCCCATCCACATAGGCCTGCACGCAAAAATCTCCGACTTTTTTGCCAATCATCGACATATTGTTTCCTCCTTGGTTTTGATAATTTACAGATATCATATCAGATTACTTGGAGTTTGTCAAGCGATTTCTTCGTCAAGTCATTCACTTACATATAGAACTATTATGCACTTTGCACTAGCATATCAATCCCGAAATATAAGCTTATAATACTCATTTTCTCTGCTTGTGTTGATCACGAAATCATGATACAATCAGATTATATGATTTATTTCGACAGCGCACGGGGGGAGATATGGTTTTTTCGGTTTCCATGGAAACATTTGCAGATTTACCTTTGGAAGAGTTGCTGATTATTATGACTTTATTCTATCTATTTGTTAGTGTGGTTGCTCGTGTCTACCCACTGTTTTCCAGCATCATTAAAGCCATTTTCTCACAACTCAAGAAGTTGATAGGATTAAATCATGAGTTTTGGCAAAGCTACTTTGTCCGCTTCTTACCCATGTGTATTTTTGCTGGCATTATTGTGAGTGCCAGCTCTTCATTGACTTATAATGAGGCCGCAAAAACGAAAGAGATAGCAGGGATAACTGCTACTGCAAGCTTGGGTGCGAGTGTAAGTATAAGCACAGGTGCTAGTGTTGGCACAGGCGTGATGGGGCAGACAATAAATGGAGAGATAGAAAAGATTTATGATGAGCCAGAGCTCTTCAGCCACGGCGATATCGTCACAATCAGAGAGGGTGCGGTTTCTGGAGGGGAGGACGAGCGTCGCATTGGTCGCCCTACCCCAGAATACCTGCTTGCGCCATATAGACACATAGTATACAGAGTATGCATTGAGCGTGGTGAAGCCCATTTAGGCAGACAAGAAGGGGGCTACAACACGTGGATCAGTTTTGCTTTTCTTGATAGAATTGAGTAGTTTAATCAGGCCAAAACACCACCGTCAAATGACGGTGGTGTTTGCTGCTTGTCATTGCTGCTTCTCCGGCGGCTCTGCCGGCCGCAGCGGGCTTTCGTCCACAAAATCAAAAACATATCGGTCTGGGTTGTCCGGATGTATCAGGACTTTTACATGCTCGCCGATTTGCTGTAGCTCTCTGTTTGAAACCGCGCCGCTTACAAAGCGCATGCTTTTGTATGTAGCCACCAGCACGGTAGCGGGCCGACCATTTATCTGGATATTCCAATTGGCCTCCGTGCCCTGAACGACTGCCCAAACGGGCCTGCCATTATCCATCAGCCAATTGCGGGCTTTGCGCTTGTGCATAGCCACCAACAGAAAAACCAGTCCCAAAACAAGAAATATCACGCCAATACCCGGGAAGATAAGAACCAGGTGGAATTGATAGAAGTCGTTGCCGGGGCTATTAAAGAGCTCGGCGGCAAGAAAGCCAAGGCCTATCGTCAGGCCCAGGCCCACTAAGAAAAACACCACGCCGATAATCCTAAAAATACGTATAACCATTTGATACCTCCTAGAATTTTAACAGCGACGCGATATCTACCGGCAGACCGCTGGCGATGGACTTGTTGGCCGCGATGCCTGTTAGGATAGACATTGCGCCGTCCACATGACTGGCCGCGCGATTAAATGGGTCTGGCTCTGGCACGCCAAAGATGTCGTTAAGAAGCACAGGGTCACCGCCGCCATGGCCGCCTTCGCCGCGCACAATGGGCACTTTGTACGGCTCGGCAAAATGCGGAAAGACCATCAATGTTTCTTTGTCAGTCGCGCCATGGTGGGTCAGCGAATCGCGACCGCTAACATAGGAACGTTCCACCACCTTTAGCTCTACGCGCCCCTTTGTGCCGTTAAAGACCACATTAAAGCCCTCCCAGGGAAGGTATGCATTAAGAGAGTAGGTGAGAATAGCCCCTTTGTTGTAACGCACCAGCACGCCCATGGCGTCCTCTATGGCAATGTCGTCGGAAAATACAGATCGGTCGCGCACATAGCCGCTATCGGCCTCGGCATCCAGATACATGGCTTTCATATCCTCTTCTGCCTCAATGTCGATGGCGAAGGGGTCGTTTTTGGCGGCTTCGCTGCCGTATGCCCTATCGTAAAAGTCGGTAATGCCGCGCTTTTCAGCATTTTTCATGCCATAGAACATTAGATCGCCCATGGCAAAGACCTGCTTGGGCTTGTCCGCCAGCCAAAAATTAACCAGGTCAAAATGATGGGTGCTTTTGTGTACCAGCAGCCCGCCGCTATTGTGTTTATTGCGATGCCAACGGCGGAAATAATCCGCGCCGTGCTGGGTATCCAGCAGCCATTCAAAATGTATGGAGCAGACATCGCCTATAGTGTCGTTCATTATAAGCTCGCGAATTTTGGTGTTGTGCGGCGAATAGCGATAATTGAAAGTGACACGCAGGCTGCGCCCCGTGCGCTTTTGCGCGTCTATTATGTTTTGCGCCTTTTCTTCGTCTATGGTCATCGGCTTTTCTGTGATGACATCCACGCCCATTTCCATGGCTTTAATGATATAATGGTCGTGGTTTCGGTCTACTGTGGTCACAATCACGTAGTTTGGCTTGGCTTCTTGTATCATTTTTTCAAATTCCGTATGTTTATATGTGGGCACGGCGGGTGCGCCGCATTTTTGCAGCAGCACATTTGCATAGTCCATTCGCACCTGTGAAATATCGCAAAACGCTACCATTTCGCTGGTTGTACCATATGTGGACGCTACGGCCTCATAAAAAAATCTGGCGCGGCTGCCGCAGCCTACTAATGCATATTTTTTCTTTACCATGATATTGCCTCCTTAAAAATCTTTTGACATATTCTTACCATTATGCTATACTAACAACGGTCGTCTGTCAAGATTTAATTGGTGGTGCAATACTTGCTCTCTTAGCTCAGTGGATAGAGCGTTCGCCTCCGGAGCGAAAAGTCGTAGGTTCGAATCCTATAGAGAGCGTTTTAAATGCAAGTTGGTATGGAATGCACATTAACCTCAAAAAAAAGGGGGGAAGCTTTGTATGAATGATAACGAAAAAATATTTTCGGCGGTTTTGGATCTGACTAAGGTCGTTATGCAGGTTCAGACTGAGATAATACGGCTGAATCAACGTTTTGATATTTCGGATAAGAATCAAGCAGAGCTGAAGCAGGAGATTTCTAATGTTAGAACTGAACTGAAACAGGAAATTTCTGATCTCAGAACAGAGCTTAAACAGGAAATTTCTGATGTTAGAACCGAGCTCAAGCAAGAGATTTCTGATGTTAGAACCGAGCTCAAGCAAGAGATTTCCGAAGTCAGAACCGAACTCAAGCAAGAGATTTCCGAAGTCAGAACCGAGCTTAAAGATGTTAGAACAGAGCTGAAGCAGGAGATTTCTAATGTTAGAACAGAGCTTAAGCAGGAGATTTCTGATGTCAGAACAGAGCTTAGGAAGGAAACCTCTGAAATAAAGCAGAACATTGCCGACCTAACCACCTATGTCCATGGTATTGCCTACCACTCAAACGAGGACTACAATCTTTTGCAATCCCTTCACGAAAAAATCGACCATTTTGGCGGCTTAGTTCAGGAGCATCAAGAAGGGTCTCGTTTTCTATGAAATTTATCGAAGTTATAAACCCTTTGAGGAGGATATATTATGACTATAACCAACAATGCGAAAGCTAAAGAGTGGGTAGCCTGGGCGCAGGATTTGTGCAAGCCCGATAAGGTGGTTTGGATTAACGGAGAAGGGCTGGACGAGCTGCGAGAGCAAGCATTGGCCAGCGGCGAACTAATAAAACTAAACCAGGATGTGCTGCCCGGTTGCTATTTACACCGTTCGGCCTTGAACGATGTGGCGCGGGCAGAAGACAAGACCTTTATTTGCACGCCGAAGGAGATTGATGCAGGGCCTACCAACAACTGGAAGTCACCGGAGGAGATGTATAGCAAGCTAACACCCCTGTTTGATGGTTCCATGAAAGGCCGCACCATGTATGTTATCCCATTTTGCATGGGCCCCGTTGGCTCACCTTTTGCAAAGCTCGGGGTAGAAATTACAGATTCCATCTATGTTGTACTAAATATGTGCATTATGACCCGTGTATCACAAGATGTGGTCAATATGCTGGATAAAACAGATGATTTCGTAAAATGCCTGCATTGCACGGCAGACTTGGATATAGACAAGCGGTTTATTGTGCATTTTCCGGAGGATAATGCCATTTGGTCTATCAACTCCGGCTATGGTGGCAACGCACTTTTGGGCAAAAAGTGCTTTGCGTTGCGCATTGCTTCGTATCAGGCCAAAAAAGAGGGCTGGATGGCAGAACATATGCTCATCATCGGCATAGAAAACCCTCAAGGCGAGGTGCGCTATGTTTGCGCGGCCTTCCCATCCGCTTGCGGCAAAACAAACCTGGCTATGCTTATTCCGCCGGAAATTTACGCGCAAAAGGGCTATAAGGTATGGTGCGTGGGCGATGATATCGCCTGGCTGCGCATTGGTGCAGACGGCCGCCTTTGGGCTATCAACCCCGAAAATGGATATTTTGGCGTTGTGCCCGGCACAAACTCGCAAACCAACCCAAATGCCCTTAAAGCCATCGGCACAAACACCATATACACCAATGTTGTGTACAACGAAGAGGACGCAACGGTTTGGTGGGAAGGGCTGGACAACAACCCGCCTGAAAAGGCAGTAGACTGGAAAGGCAACCCATGGAACGGCAAAACCGCCGAGGACAAGGGTGCGCATCCAAACAGCCGCTTTACTGTGCCTGCAAAAAACTGCCCCGTGATAAGCCCAGAATTTGAAAACCCCCATGGCGTACCCATAGATGCCATAATTTTTGGCGGCAGACGCGCAAAGACCGCACCGCTGGTGTATCAGGCTCGCAATTTTGATCACGGCGTATTCGTTGGCTCTGTAATGGCTTCCGAAACCACCGCGGCCCAAATGGGTGCTGTGGGCGTAACCCGCCCGGATTCTATGGCCATGAAGCCTTTCTGCGGCTACAATATGGGCGATTATTTCTCGCATTGGTTGCAAATGGGTGCGAAACTGGGCGATAAAGCCCCAAAAATCTTCAATGTAAACTGGTTTAGGGTAGACGATAATGGCAAATTCATTTGGCCGGGCTTTGGCGACAATCTGCGCGTGCTGGAATGGATTTTGGGCCGCAGCGTGGGAGATGCCGCCGCTGTAGATGCTGCCATAGGCTATATGCCACAGCCGGGCGACCTAAACGTAGAAGGCTTGTCTCTTTCCGCAAACGAACTAGAAGAGTTGCTTAGTGTAGACAAAGATTTATGGAAGGCCGAGGTTGCTTCTATAAAAGAATATTATCAAACCTTTGGCGATCGCCTGCCCAAAACACTTTGGGACGAACTGGCCGGTTTGGAAAAGCGTTTGGAAGCATAAAATTACTATACAATACAAGGTCGAGGGTTTTGCAACCTCGACCTTGCCTATATCAATTATAGACTATACCGGTAGGTGATATAATGAAAATCAAAAAGCAAAATATCTTTGTAAAATCCGTGCTGCGGCAGCCTTTACGCAGCCTTGTGCTGTTATTGCTTATTGCGGCCACGGCTTTTGCATTTGTGCTGCGCACCACGGAATTTGTTGTGGTGCGAGAGAGGATTTACGAAGTTGCCGAGTTCTACAGCTCTACAGGCTTTTTGCATGTTCGTGACGAAGCCTATGGAAATATTGCAGAAGCCGCCAATATCCTTGCCGCCAGCCCCATGGTTGGCTTTGAGGACATAAGGCGCGGCGCAGAGGCCGTTATGCATGGCGTGGAAAATGCGCAGGTTGGTGGGCGCATTGGTAATGGCGGTCATTTGCTGCATGGGATGGAGGCTTTCCATCGACCTATTGCCGAAAGGGAGCATTATGTCTATTTTTATGGTGTGGTAGAACGGATTAGGGAGCATAATAGCGCCACAGGCGGCCATTTTATTGAAATAAGGCTGACTGTAGACGAAGTGACCGTGGGCTTTGCAGAGCATGCGGTTGCCGGGCAGACCATTGATTTTAGATACTTTATGGAAGATGGTGAAAATTCTGTTGCCGGCATGATAGAGGGCGAACGCTACTTTATGCGTGGCGCGTTTTATTGGGTTTCTAATTATGGTAGGGGTATCAGGTGGTCGCCGCCCAGCATCAGCTTTTACGATATCCTATATATGCATCCACTAAACGATGATGGGTTGATGTATGTTCACGTGCCCCATGGCAATGTGGATTTTAGCGCACCGGGGCTGGAGCATTTGCCGGACAGCATTGCGCAGATGCAATATAATAAAAGCGCGGTGTGGCTGCGTACTTCGGCTGATATGTCGGCCATGCCTATTATGCAAGAAGAGTTTAGGCAGGTTATGCTGGTAGATGGGCGATTTTTGAACCACGAAGACCATCTGGAAGGGCGGCAGGTGGCGGTTATACACCAAGGCCTGGCGGCACGCCGGGGCTTGAGCATTGGCGATACCATAACTGTTAGTGTGCCCAGCCAACAAGAAATTGTAGATTTGAATACAGTAGCATATTTTGAGCGCGGCACGCTGGCTTGGCGTGGTTTTCGTGATACTTTTGTGATGGGCAACGGCTTTTTGGATTTTGCTATTCTCGGAAACCCTGAAGAGTTTATGATAGAAGGGTTAGAGCTGGAGATTGTGGGTACATATGTTAAACTGCCCTCTAGCCCGGAGGGATTGGGACCGTGGACATATACTGCGGCCTTGCTTTCCAATTATGTGTATATTCCGGATTCGTTGCTGCCACCGGATTTTATGCCGGTTGATAGCATGCACGGATACAACGACTTTATTTGGAGCAACTGGTACAGCTTTGCGCTTGCAGACACAAGGCACGAAGCTGCTTTTCTGTTGGAATACAGAGAAACCTTGGCGGCTTTGGGCGTTGATTTGTATCTGATACCCAGCGGGTCGGCTAATTTTTGGGAGCTGGCAGAGCCAACGCTGGCTTCTATAACGATAAATGCAATAATGTTCTGGATTGTGTTGCTATTGGTTTTTGGGCTTACGGCATTTTTGTATACCAACCAACGACGCAGGGAATTTGCCATTTTGCGGGCTTTGGGCAGCCCGGCTAATGATGCCGCCAAACAGCTGTTAACACCAATGATACTGCTGGGCATACCGGCAATCATAATAGGCGGCATATTTGGCTGGACTTTCGCGCTAAGCGAAGTCCAAAGAGCCCTAGAGCCAATGAGCGCGATTGCGGGAGTAGAATTATATCTGGAATTTCCTTTGATATGGCTTGTGTTGCAGCTTGCCGCCGCAATCATCGTTATGCTTGCTTTGGTTTATGCATTTGTAGCGTCCACCGCCAAGCAGCCTGTGCTGGAGATGCTTCAAGGCAGAACCTCTAAAACCTTTACAAAAAGTGCCGGGCAAGCCTTGCCGCAAACCCAGGTGGCGGTAAGCTCCGAAGAGGTTTTTCGCAGCTATGCCTCAAGCCCCATAACGGCTGAAGAACAGTGCAATTCGGCAAAACAAAATAAAATCATGTCCAATACGCGCTTTGTGTACCGTCACATCATGCGTGCGCCTGCAAAGTCGCTTTTAACCATGGGTGTGGCCGTGTTTTTCATTTTGTCTCTTATAGTTTTGCGCCATACCATAATCACTACCGAAAGAGACCTGGCTCAACTTTACGACAACACCATATTGTCCGGCGAACTGGTGGAAGGCCATGCCATGGCCCATAGCATCGGCGACCTTATGCACAGCACTATAAGACGACAGACCGTAGACGCGCTTTTGGAGCATGGGCTAATTCAGGACTATTATCTGGAAGCCGGACACTATAGATTTTTCATTGTAACTGAGGCCGATGGCTTTGGCTCGCCGGATGGCGTGTATGTTGACGGCTTTTGGAATCAATTTTGGAATTACATCGCTCGGGAGCATCACAATTTCTATACACGAAGAACAAACGCATTGTTTGCCTTTAATGATGTAGATAAGTTCTTGGCCGAATTTGGGCAGCAAGAAGCCCCGGGTGCTGGCGTGGGCGGCATGGCAGGACTTTACGACTTAAATGTCGCCACAGAGCCATTTGCTGTAGAATTCGCGCTGGGCTTTGGTTGGGCAGACTTTGTATATCACGATGCCACTCTGCAATCACCTGTTCCAGTAATTTTGTCGGTCGATACTCTAGAGGCGAGAGGCCTGGCAGTAGGAGATACGGCGTATGTCGTACATTCTACCGCTAGGGGCGCATTCCATCGCCCACGGGATTTCATAGAAGCCCCCATAGTGGTCATTGGCCAGCACAATGGCGGTATAGACCGCTTTTTGGGACGAAATGCCGTGCTGCTGCCATTGCCTGCCATGGAAACAATGATGGGCAACGAACTGCGCTATCTCACTTTTCATTTTGATGTGAATACTGCGCTAAACAGGGATTTGGTCAGTCTGCGAAACGATTTTGACTATTTGGTGGATAATCGTGCGCAAAGGGGCATCATGCCTTTGCAGGTCGCGTTGCATGACGAAGAGCTACGCGTGGCCGCCGCCCAAATGGAGCAAAATCTTGTGCTTCTGCAATTGCTATACCCTGTTGCTATAGCTCTTTCTCTGGTAATAGGCTCTGGCCTGGCCATCTTGCTTATGCTACAAAACGCCAGAATTGCGGCCATCCTACGCGTGCTGGGATATGGCAGATTGCATACCTGCACCGTGATTTTCCTAACGCATTTTATAGCGGCAGCAAGCGGCGCAATGCTTACCATACTGGCGATATCGCCCCTCTTGCGAATAAGCCTTGTGCCATACAGCCATCCCGCATTGTTAGCAGCAATATATCTTGTAGGGATCATCGTTGGCTCTGTATCGGGCACACTAATAATCACAAACCGCCCACCGCTGGCTCTCTTGCAAGTGCGGGAGTAAATATAAACTAAAAAAGCCCGGTATTGCACCGGGCTTTTTTGATGTATAATTAACCATAATAGTTGTAGCTTTCTTCCAGCTTGTTCATGGCTGTACACAGCTTGTGCATGTAGATGAACGGGCCAACGATGATGAAAGCACCAAGGATGCCCCACAGCCAGAAAGTGCTGGCATCGAAACTATATCCCAAATTGCGCCTTTGCAGCTCTCTACCTATGCGATTGCAGAGGCCATGCGTCCAAACAATGGCAAATATGCCCAAGGTGATGGGCGCAAGCAGGAAGAAGACAAAGCAGTAGTGCATAGTGTTTCTGCCATCATGCCTGGTGGCGATGGTGTTGATGTCTGTAGAGACAATCGACCAAAAGACTATGGAGTATATGCCAAAGGTCACTATTGATAGCAGGATGTATTTTAGCAGACCCCTATTTCTGTTAAGCGGCAATATATGCACCATCGGCGGTATTGGGTTTGGAGCGATCCCAAAGTGTTCGGGCTTAAATTGTTGGTTTTGCATTTGCAGTCACCCTCTCCTTCGATGATTATGAAGAGGCCTCCAGCCCTTGCTTCACAGCCTCCACATTAAGCGGGATAAGATGCTCGTAGCGCGTGCCGCTAAAGCGTTGCTTTAACACAGCCTCTACATCCTCAAAGCTAAAGAGGTTTGTCTTGGCCAAAAAGCCCGATAGCATAACCATATTGGCAACGCGAATATCACCAACCTTTGAGGCGATGTTGGATGCATCCACATATGTCGCGCTGATATCCGTGCGCCCAACCGGCTCTTTAACGATGGATGAATTGACAAACACCTTCCCATCCGGCTTCACATTGTTTAGGAACTTAACAATGCTGGGGATGTTCATGGCGCATAGGATATCTATGTTTGTAGAAGCAATGGGGCTGCCTATCATTTTATCGGAGATAATGACGGAGCAATTTGCCGTGCCGCCGCGCATTTCCGCGCCATAGGATGGCATCCATGTTACTTCTTTGCCTTGGTTTAGGCCTATGGTGGCTATCAGCTGTCCCAGCGTCAAAACGCCTTGGCCGCCAAAACCCGAAATTAGAATTCTGGTTGTTGTGGATTCCATCACGCGTCACCTCCTGCATCTTTGTATACGCCAAGGGGGAAATACGGCATCATAGTGTCTTTAACAAAGCCCATGGCATCAGCCGGAGTCATATTCCAGCCGATGGGGCATGTGCCCAGAATTTCCACCATAGAAAAGCCCTTGCCCTCTGCCTGGTATTGGAAAGCCTTCTTGACGGCTTTCTTGGCTTTGGCAAGATTTGGCACATCGTGGCTGGCGACCCTCTCGATGTAGGTTGCGGAAGGGATTTGCGCCAGCAGCTCGCTTACCAAAAGCGGCTTGCCCGTCAAAGCTTCTACACGACCAACAGGGCTGGTGCTGGTTTTCATGTCTATCAGCGTGGTGGGTGCCATTTGGCCGCCTGTCATGCCATAGATGGCATTATTTACGAAAATAACGGTCACATTATCGCCGCGATGGGCCGCATGGATGATTTCCGCCGTACCTATAGCCGCAAGATCGCCATCGCCCTGGTATGTGAATACAATCTTATCAGGGTTGGTGCGCTTTAAGCCGCAAGCAACCGCAGGAGCACGGCCATGGCTGGCTTGTATGCCGTCACAATTGAAAAAGTCATAGGCCATAACAGAGCAGCCAACTGGGGAGATTGCGATTGTGCGGTCCAACAGGTCCAGCTCCACAAGGCTTTCTGCTATCAGCTTGTGGATAATGCCGTGGGTACAGCCCGGACAGTAGCTTAGCTGTGTGTCGGACAGTCCAGCACTCTTTTCATATACAATTTTTGACATGCTACGCACCTCCCTTTACAATTTTTTCGGCAGCATCTGCTATTTCGCCCGGCTCGAATATTACGCCGCCGCAACGGCCGAAGAAATGCACAGGCAGCTTGCCGTTTACGCCCAGCTTCACATCGTCAATCATCTGGCCCATGGAAAGCTCGCAGACCAGCACATTTTTGACCGAAGATGGCAGGCTTTGGAAAACATCATATGGATATGGCCATAGGGTGATTGGGCGAATTAGCCCGGCTTTGATGCCGCGGGCGGCCAGCTCGTCCACCGCATTAACAGCCACACGCGCAGGCGCGCCATATGCCACAATAGCAATTTCGTCGCCATCTTTGATGCGGTTATCCACCATGGTTTCGTTTTTCTTGATTTCTTCGTATACCGCAAAGCGGTCTTTGTTCATTTGTTCAAGACCCTCTGCGCTAAGGTTGAGGGAATTTACGATATTTCTGGGACGCTTGCCGCTATTGCCGTCTGTCGCCCAGGACTTGTCCACTTTTACAGGCGGTCTTGGCTCTATAATGCAGGGCTCCATCATTTGACCTAGCATGCCATCAGCCACCATTTGCACAGGGGTGCGATAGAGGTCGGCTACGTCAAAAGCCTTGAAAATAAGGTCTATGGCCTCTTGCACAGAAAACGGGGCATACACAGGCGTATAATAGTCACCATTGCCGCCGCCTCTGGTCATTTGAAAATAGTCGCCCTGTGCTGGCAAAATGCCGCCAAGACCAGGGCCAGAACGTGATACATTAACAACCACGCATGGTAAGTTTGCACCCGCCAAATAGGACATACCCTCTTGCTTTAGAGCAATACCGGGCGAAGATGAGCTGGTCATAACACGTGCGCCGGATGCCGCAGCACCGTAGCACATATTTATCGCGCCAATTTCAGATTCGGCCTGCACAAACGCGCCGCCGCGCTGAACCATATGATAGGACATATACTCGGGAATTTCGTTTTGAGGCGTGATGGGATAGCCAAAGAACGCCTTGCATCCGGCCACGATGGCGGCCTCACATATTGCCTCATTCCCCTTCATCAAAATTTTCATTATACATCACGCTCCACTTTAATCACAGAATCCGGGCAGATACGGGCACAAATGCCACATGCCGTACAGCCGTCGATGTTGGTACACACTATGGGGTTGTAGCCTTTGCCGTTAACCCTCTCTAAATCCAGTTTTAAAACCTTTGTTGGACATGCCCACACGCATAGATCGCAGCCTTTGCACATGTTTTCATCAAATGTCAACCTGTGCTTGCCTGCATATTCTACAATAAGCGGGGCGGTTTTTGCTGTAAAAACCATGTTGTTCCTCCTTTATAATTCATTTGATTTCAATTTTGAAGCCTTTATCGCCATTGCTCTTAAAACCAACATTATAGCAACCCCTAGTGCCGCAAATATCGCCGCGATAACAAATGCCGGAAACATAAGGCTTATATCATCCTGCGCTATATTGGCAAAATGCCCGGCTACCTGGGAAGATATGATAGCCCCTGCGCCAAAACCCAAAAGCACAACACCATAGTTGGCGGCCATGTATTTCGAGCCAAAAAGGTCAGAGGTTAGAGCGGGAAAGTTGCTTAAAATACCGCCAAAGCTGAATCCTATCATGGCTATCAAAACATAGATGAAATAGCCTTGTACTATGTTGACCAACAAAGATAGGCTACCTGATATAGCCAGCAGGATGATGAGGGTGGTTATACGGCCAATCCTGTCGGATACCATGCCCCAAAATAGGCGGCCAATAGAGTTAAACAGGGCTATGGCCAGCACCCCTATTGTGGCGGTGGCTTCTAGCCCACGCGCCACGGCAATGGGCCTGGCAAAGCCTATCATCATAAGGCCGCCTATGACGGCGAAGATAAAAGCAAATATTATTAGATAGCATTGAGGCGTTTTTAGCATTTCGTTTGGAGTAAAATTGCGAGAACTGGTAGTTACAGCAGGATTCGCAACAATTTTATCCGCCATATAGCCCTCCGGAGGATTAACCATAAAGATACTGCCAACACAACACACCACCAAAAATATCGCGCTTAAAACCGCAAGCGTGCTAAGTTCCCCAACACCAAAGCCGCCAAAAGAATAAATTAGCCATTCGATGAGAGGTGTAAAAATAACACCGCCAAAGCCCAAGGCTGCAACAATAACCCCCGTGATTAAGCCTTTTTTGTGAGGATACCATTTTTGTGCGCAGGCAATTGTTGTTGTGTAGGCAAAGCCCATGCCAAGGCCGCCCATAGCACCGTATGACAGCCATATTAGCCAACCAAACTCCGGTTGTGTCCATGATGCAACGAATGTTCCGATGGCTATAATAATACCGCCGATAAACACAACGCGCCGAACCGTGTATTTTACAGTCAATCGACCACCAATAATGCCGCCTATGGCAAAGCCTGTAAGGACTAACGAAAACACCAGCCCTGCGGCTGCATTGTCGCCATCAAAAATGCTATCGGCAATACCTGTTTGAAACACGCTCCAAATGTAGATAATCCCCAAGGTTAATTGAATAGCAACGGCTGCTATAACGGCGTATATTCCCTGTTTTGTTTTCAAAATATATTCCTCATTCCTCCTTTAGTATGAAAATTTGCTATCTTCTTACCCTCGCCAAAACACCCAAAACCAACCCCAACAAACCAAAAGCAACAAAATAATGCTGGCTTGTTAGCGTGACTGTGGTAAATAGCGGCTGAAACACATTTATAACGGCCGTGTCGGCACCAAATAGTGATAAAATCCAACCGACCAAAAGGCCGCCCAAAATGCTTGTAAGTACTCGTAACATTGTTATTTCCTCCTAAAACCTTCTGTTGCTAAAAATTATATGCCAGGTTTTCTTGCGATAATACGCTCGTAGGCGTGCTGATGCTTTATGCCGTCAGGGTAGCTGTCTTCAAAAATACCCTCCCAATGATGGGCCAGCTCCCAATCGCTATAGTACGCGGGCAGTTCGCCTACATCAAATAGCGACCTTGTAAAAGGCTTCATATCGGGTGTGGCCGGAAGGCGACCGGTGAAAACACCAATGGCATTAAAGCCGCCTGGGGCAGTATGTTTCATGACTTGCTCTAAAAATAGGTCGCGCGCGTCCTTATCGCATAGATGAAACACGCTGTGGCAGAGAATAATATCGTAGGACTTCTTGAATTTAAGCTTTGCGAAGTCTTCGCGAAAAAAGTTGACATTAACACCTCTGGCGGCTGCATTGCCCTTCGCCTTCTCCAGGCCTGTCCACGAAATATCGAAAGCATCCACAACAAAGCCCTTTTCGGCAAGGAAAATTGCGTTGCCGCCTTCACCGCAACCTACATCCAGAACGGTTGCCCCTTGCGGGAATGACGTCCAAAACTCTGCAATATCAGTTGTTGGCTCTTGTGGAAAAGGTCTGCCCATTTCTACCTCCTACTGCCAGCTCTCGCGCATGGCCAGCTTTTCAAAAATCAGCACATCCTTGGACACGATTTTGTCCGAAATACCCTCATAGATATCTCGCCTTATTTGCGTATATCGCAATGGCAGGCCAAGGATATCGGCGGCTTCTAGCGCGGCTTCCTGCGAATCCAGTATATGCGATGCTGCTGTCTCGCGCAGCATATGCCCGTTGTTAACGAGGCCGGTTATGCCAAGCTTGCTCATCCCATTAACCCTGCGCACAAATCCTGCCATTTTTTCGGCAGAATCAGTTTCAGGCCTAAAGCGGTTTACCACGCACAAAAACTCCACCGGGGCTTTGCTGTTGCCAATTGCGCTATAGCAGGGCGCAAGCAACTTTACACCGGCTTCGCCGCCAGCCAAATCCAAAATCACATTTTCGCCTCGCACAATGCGGGATGCGAAGGCATAGCTGACTGCGGGCAGGTCTTGTCCCAGATTATTTTCCAGGGCATTGCCCATAATTTCTATGCCCTTTGTAGCCAGCAGTGTCTCTTTCTCTCGACTGCGAAAGTACGGGTTAATCACATCCAGATCGGCTATAGTGACAGGGGTTTCGCCTGATTCGGCAAGCTTCACTGCCAAATTAACGCAAAATTCCGTCTTGCCGCTGCCATAAAATCCGCAAATGATATAAATCCGCCCCATTATTTGTGGGTAAAGATGCTCTTGATATTTCTAACGGCTTCGATGCGCTTTTCGGCAAGCTCATCAGCCACTTCATATGTCAAGCGGCCAGTATCTTTGGAAATGTTAAGGATATCCAGCATCCTGGTATAGATAAAATCAATATCGCGCAAGGAGGCCTCTTCGTTGTAGCCGCCTTCGGCACGCTCGTAGGATACATTGATAACGCCGCCTGCGTTGGCCAGATAATCCGGTGCATAGATAATGCCCCTGGTCTGCAAAGCTTTACCATGCACAGGCGCATCGCGCAGCACGTTGTTTGCGCCACCGCAAATAATTTTACATTTAAATTTTTCAATTGTATCGTCGTTTACTGTTGCGCCCAACGCACATGGTGCGTATATGTCACATTCTACGCCATAGATCTTGTCCGGAGCAACCACGGTAGCACCAAATTCTTTAACAACCCTATCTATGCTTTCTTGCTTTATATCAGACACAACCAGCTTTGCGCCGCTTTCGTGCAGATATCTGCACAGATAGTAGCCCACATTGCCAACACCTTGCACAGCCACAACCTTGCCTGTAATGTCATCGCTGCCATAAACATGCTGGCAACAAGCCAAAATGGACTTAAACACGCCGCGGGCGGTGTATGGAGATGGGTCGCCGCTTCTGCCGGGCAAGCCTACCACATGGTCGGTTTCCATGTTTACATAAACCATGTCCTGGGTGGATGTTCCCACATCTTCTGCTGTGATATAGCGGCCATTAAGCCCTTCTAGATAGCGGCCAAATGCGCGCCAAAAAGCCTCGCGCTTAATGGGGTCTTTGCGCAGCACGGATGGGTCGCCCCAAATAACTGTCTTGCCGCCACCCAAAGCCAAGCCGGCCAAAGCACTCTTGTAGGTCATGCCGCGTGCCAGACGCAGAGCATCTTCTGTTGCTTCGTCCTCGTTGGCATAATCCCAAAAGCGGCTGCCACCTAGTGCCGGGCCAAGCACGGTATTGTGAATAGCCGTGATGGCCTTCAATCCCGTGCTTTTGTCATGGAAGAAGCAAAGCTGCTCGAATCCATACTTTTGCATGTAACCAAATTTGTCCATTGTAAAGCCTCCTAATAAAATGATTTTATATTGTGGTGCTTTATTCCTTCTATTCGGGCACAAAAACCGCCTGCACTACCACATTGCTAAGAACAACTTGCAGCCCGGTGGTGGCTGATGTCACATTATCTATACCTGCAGTACCCTGGTTTACCTGCCAATGGCTAAAGACATAGCCCGGCATGGCTGTGGCAGTTAGTGTAACTGTATCCCCCGGTACAGCTGAGGTTGGCCAAACGCTGGCAGTACCTGCGGTAGGGTTGTTGCTGATTGCCGATACTGAAAAAGTGGTCAGCGTCGTAAAAACAGCCCTTAACGTCACATCGCCGGCGGGCATGCGGAAAACCAACGAAGCTGCGGTGGTGCTGCTAAGATTAACATCGCCGGAGACTATCTCCCAATGGCTAAACATGTGGCCAAAGCTGGGTTGGGCTGTTAGCGTTACATTGCTATCTGCCTGCAAACCCGTGCTTGGCGACGCATGCGCTATGCCATGGGTTGCGTTGTCTACGATTATATTGACCGAAAAAGTCTGCGCCTGCACAAAAACAGCGCGTATGGACACATTGCCGGATGGCATATGGAAGCCTGTGGTTGCAGAGGTTGGGTTTTGCACAACAACCGTGCCGGAAATGACTTCCCAGCGTTCAAAGTTAAACCCGGGGTTGGGTAAGGCCAGCAGCTGCACCCAATGGCCCTGGACGGGCACAGAAGGATTCGCGCTGGCAGTACCGGCCTGCGGACTGCTTACACTTATATCCACAGACAGCCCCTGTCGCTCTGCAAAGACCGCACGTATGGACACATTGCCCGTGGGCATCTGGAATCTTGTTGTTGCCGAATTTGGGTTTTCTATGGACATGCCCCCGGATACAACCTCCCAGCGCACAAAATCAAAACCATCAGCCGGGTTAGCTGTTATATTAACCCAGGTATCCTGCACCACATTGGCTGTATGGCTGGTATTGGCCGTGCCCCATCGTGCGTCATTAACATTGACCGTTACACTCTGCCCAAGCCTAAACACAGCACGCACGGCCACATTACTGGCCGGCATATAAAAGCCGGTGCTGGTGAAAGTGGGGTTTTGTATATTCGCGCTGCCGGATACAATCTCCCAGCGTTCAAAAGTCTCGCCGGGGTTTGGTTGCGCCTGCAAAGAAACCCAAGTCCCCTGCTGCACATTTTGGAACGGGCTGACAATGGCCCTGCCTGCCTGCTCATTGTTGGTGGTAAGGGTGACATTATGTGTCTGGCCGATTTGTCTAAACACAGCCCTTACGGACACATTGCTTTCGGGCATCATAAAGGTTGCGGTAGTGCCTGCTTGGCTATGGAAGCTTATGCCGCCGGATACAACCTCCCAACGTTCGAACTCGAAGCCCGGGTTTGCCTGGGCATTAACCGTAATCCATTGCCCCGCACGAGAATTGCGCAGATTTGTGCTTGCATTGCCTGCATTGTTGATATTTGTAGATGTGCTGATGCTGAATATGGTCTCATCCGCCGGTATTCTGGTGCGCCAGCGGTTTAGGCCATGATCCCAAACCAGGGTCGGCCTGTTCCATGCAAAAGTATTGGGGGCGGAAGGAAAATGAGACATGCTCCAGCTTCTGGTGCTATCCCCTGTGTTGCGCACGTCATCGTCGGATAGCAAAAACCAGGTGTATGTGACCATATGCTGGCCACCGGAATAAAAGCGATTCCATGTGGCATCTATGTGATACCATTGGTTGCCCATGCGCACAAGATTCCACGCATGTGTGCCTTCGCTAAAACCCTGATTAAACAACGGCCCGCTGACATATAGTGCCTCCACGCCAAATGGCTCCAGCAGGTATATCAGCGCGTCTGTATAGCCCGCGCAAACTGCTGTTCTAAGCACAAGAGCAGACCAGGCCATTTGATGTTCGTGGGGGTAGCGCACGGGTTGCCAATTGGGGTTCCAGCCGCTGCCTGTTTGCTGCAGCCGCTGACGACTCCAAACATCTGTATTATATGAAACATTGTAAACAAGCCAATTGTGCGCCGCACGTATAACCTCGAACTCCGTCATTCCAGGCGTAAAAATTTCCTGTGCAATCCTGTCGCGCTCTGCAATCATTTCTATATAGCTGGCGGCAGATATGCGCCAACCACGCACATTGTAGTAGTTACCTGCCACAACCTGGTTGCGATGGGTTGGATGCCAATGGCCCGCCGCCTCGTACTGCTCGGGGTCTATGGCTGTACCGCCGCCTACAATTTCGACAGCGTGGTCTTCCCATTGGGGTGTTTCCAGCGTCACATTTGCTGTTATTATAACATTTCGGGCTTCGTTATCCCAATCCACATCTGCGCCAAAGGCTTCTGACACAAAGCGTATGGGCACGAGGGTTCGGCTGGTCTCTAGTGCAACAAAGGGTGCGGCATCAAGATAATGCGGAGCACCGTTAATAAACGCCCTATCGCTGCCTATGTTAAGGACAATGCGGGAGGGGTCGGTATGTGTTGCAACTATTTGCCGCAGCTCTTGATTCCATTCTATTTCCGCGCCAAAGGCTTCGAAAATAGCGCGAAAGGGCACCATTGTGCGGTCATTAACAATGACAGGCGGCTGGTCAAACTCCATCCGCTGGCCATTAAAGTACACAGAAATTTCGCCAAGGTCAGAACTATTCGCAAAAACAGCTAGTGGAAATGCAATTAATGCAAACATCAACACGACAGCCAGGAGTCTCTTATGTAATTGAATTATGCGTGACATATGAAACCTCCTCTAATGGACGTGCCAAATCATCATCCGCCCCAAATGAAGCTGCCCGGGCCGTACCATGGCTCAAATTCAACAACATAGATGCCGGGGTATAGGTCTACAAGAGCAACAAGCCGCCCATGAAAGTCGCCAAACAGGCCCGCTCCTAGCCTATAGCTAACGGAATTTATCGGGGCGTGGCTAACAACCCTCTCCCCGCTTTGAGTGTTCACAAAAACAAACTCATGACTTTCAAGCCGTGGCAGCCTGCTATCCTCCAAAAATATCTCAAAGGTGCGGCTTTCTGTTATGTGTACTATCGCACCATTTTCCAAATATGGTCGGGGCGCGCTAAGCGATTCGCTCACAAAAGTGACGATAATCACAGCCAAAAACAAGCCTACAATCGCCACAGGTATTGCTTTGTCAGATATCCATCGAAGCATGGATTTAAGCATACTCCTTGCCCTTCTCCTCGCCACGCATCACGCGCAAAGCCCCCGCATTAAGCGCGGCCAGCTCATCTTCGCCGGGATAACGCTTTACAGGTGCAATGAATTCCACGCGCTTTGCGATTTCGCCGGTTATATAGTCACTATATGCAATGCCGCCTGTCAAAATTATTGCATCTACCTTGCCGCACATGGCCACCGCCATCTCTGCGATGGATTTGCCCACCTGCATAGCTAATGCATCTATTGTCAGCTTGACATTATCGTCAGTTTTGGCGCGTTCTTCCAGCTCCATAAGATTATTTGTGCCAAAATAGCCCACCATGCCGCCTTTGCCTTTTATCATGGCTTTAATGTCTGCATGGGTGTATTTGCCGCTAAAGCATAGAGCCGCCAAATCGCCCACAGGCAATGTACCGCTGCGCTCCGGCGTGAAGGGACCATCGCCGTCCAGGGCGTTGTTAGAATCTATTGCGCGGCCTTTTTCGTGGGCTGTAACAGAAATGCCGCCGCCCATGTGGACAACAACCAGATTAACATCGCTATATTTTGTGCCATGCTCTTTGCAATACTTGCGCGCCGTAGCTTTTTGGTTTAGCGCGTGGAAAATGGAACGTTTGACAAGTGCGGGATGTCCCGTAATGCGCGATATGGGAATAAATTCGTCCACCACCACCGGATCTACTATAAAGGAAGGAATATCCACGGCATTGCCAATTGCCCGGGCAATAAGCCCGCCAAGATTGCTGGCATGTTCGCCAAAATTGCCGCTGGCTAGGTCTGCTTTCATGGCATCGTTTACGTAATATGTGCCGGATGCTATGGGTTTTGTAAGGCCGCCCATGCCGCAAACGGCGGCTAGTTCGCTGGCCTGCACGCCGGATTCTGCCAGGGCATCCATAATTAGCTTCATGCGGAAATCGTATTGATCGCCGATTTTTTCGTAGCCGTCCAATTCGTCCATTGTGTGGCGCAGGACTTTTTCAAAGATGGGGTTTTCGTCCTCAAACAGACCGATTTTTGTGGATGTAGAGCCGGGGTTTACAATTAGAATTTTCATGATATCTCCTTAAAAGTATGTTTGATTTTTAAAATAGCACCGACAGGGCAATGCTGATAAGCTTGCTTTCGGCGGAATCTGCACGGGATGTTAGGATTATGGGTCTCTTTGCACCCAGCACCACGCCGCCGTTTTTGCCACCGGCCAAGAAAGCCAGAGATTTGTAAAGAATATTGCCCGCCTCGATATTTGGGCAGATCAGTAAATCGGCATCGCCGCCCACAGGGCTGTCTATGCCTTTAATTTCGCAGGATTCACGGGATACGGCATTGTCCAGCGCAAGGGGGCCGTCTATGATGGCATCAGGAAACAGGCCGGATTTGTGCTGCTTTACCAGCTCGGCGTATTCCATTGTTACCGGCATTTTCTCGTCGGCCTTTTCTTTGGCGGCCAGCAGCGCGGCCTTTGGTTTGGCTATGCCCAGATTGCGCAACGCGCTCAGAGCATTTGCAATAATATCTTTTTTGCCGTCAAAATCCGGTGCGATGTTTATTGCCGCATCGGATACAAAAAGAAGCTTGTGATATGTAGGCAGCTCGAAGGCGGCAATATGGCTTAGTTTATTGCCTGTGCGCATCCCGGCCTCTTTATCAAGCGCGGCGCGCATAACCACGGATGTGTCTATAGAGCCTTTCATGAGGGCAGATGCTGTGCCATCGACCACCAAGGCCACAGCCGCCGCACATGCCTGCGCATCATCAGCAATATCCATAATTTCAAAGCTGCTAATGTCCAGATTATGACTTTTGGCAACTTCGTTAATTTGCGACTTTTCGCCTACAAGAATAAAATCCGCAATGCCTTCTTTTTGTGCAGAAGTAGCGGCCATAAGCACATGGGCATCGGCGGCGCAGGCCACAGCAACCTTTGCGCCCTGTTTTTGGCGCGACATTGCAAAAATCTCAGAAATGGTCTTGATAATATCACCTCGTAAAAATTCGTCATTATTTTCGTACAATTCTAGCACAATACTTTGTTATGATTATAACATAATTTTTCGAAAAAACAAATTGTTTTTAGTAAATTTTCTATAAAGCCCATAAGAGTGTTGACAAGCGCGAAAAAAAGTATTATAGTAGATGTACATATGTAAATTTTAACGCTCTGACAAGGGGTGATATTTTTGAGCGACAAAACACATAGGGGTACACCCGATGGTAAGCAAGACGGCAATCCTTTGGGTGAATTAAGAGACGGCTTTGACGAAATTTATGGCAATATAGAGGGCTTTTCTAAGCGTGCCGTGGGAAGCCTTTTTGACGATGACGACGATGATGTAAGCACGTCCGCATCCAGCAGTCGTGATAGCGAAAGGAACAGCGCGGATTCTCGATCAACACGTCCTGGCGGGTATAGCAGACCGGGCGGCGGCAGGTCTGATAGGCCCGGAAGCAGACCGGGCGGTAGCAGCGATGGCAAGGCAGATAGGTCTAGCAGCATTAGCAGGCCCTTTGGGCGCGAGTCGAACCCGGAAGAGGCCCATGCTTCATATATTAATGCCGCGCAAAAAGCCAATCGCGATGAGAGAGAGAAGCAACATGCTATCAAACAGCGTTCCCATCTAGAAATTGATCAAAAGCTAAAAGAGCCCTCTTCATATGCTTCCTCCAGGCGGCGCGAAGAGCCGGAAATTAAGCCAATATCGCGCAGTAGAGACATCGAAGAAGCGCCTATATATATGCCGGCTGGCAGAGGACCGAACTATGGTTCGGGTCGCCCACAGTTTAGCATGCGTTTCGTTGCGGCGGCCATTGCTTTTGTGTTGCTCATTATCCTTGTGATATTGACAATAATGATGCTTTCTGCACGTTCGCAGCTTGCGGCAGCAAATGACCGCATTGAAGAGCTTGAAGCGCAGCAAGAGAATATTGGCAATTGGGACATAGAGCGTTACGGTCTTAATAGCCAAATTGCCGATCTGCAAGCCCAGGTTAATTCCCTTGAAGCAGAGCGTGCCCAAACGCAAATGCAAGAAAACATTTTGGGCGGCACAACCGGAAATAATGACGAAGATGACCCCGATGCACCGGAAAACGGAAACGGTGGTGTAGCACAGGGGCCGCCAACCGCAGGTGCTTTGCCATATACTACTATCAATGCGCAGGGCCAGCATATATACACAGTTCAGGATGGCGATACCATGTGGACCATTGCCATGCGCGTTTATAACGATGGCTCGCGTTGGCCAGAAATTCGTGATGCAAATAATATGACCCAGGCAGAGGCGGATAATCTATCCGTTGGAAGAGAGCTTGTAATACCAAATTAACTTAATCCAGAAGAATCAGTCTTATTTTGATGCTTAATCTAGTCATAAACCCTAAACTTTCGACACATCTATTTGTAGGAGGACATCCATCTTGGAAAATTCAGAAAACAAAGGCCTTTCTTGGGCAGACACCAGAAAGCGTGCCAAGGAGCTTGGCATTTCCGGCATTACAAAATACCGCAAAGAAGACCTTTTGCGGCTTATTGCTGAAAAAGAGACAGAGCTGGGGGGCATTGCTGCCAAACCGGCTGACAAGACCCTGCATACCACCGAGGCTTTGGCCGCATTAAAACTACCGCAGCTACGAGAAATTGCACAGGGCTTTGGTATGAAAAATATTGTGCGCCACAAAAAGGCCGAGCTGGCTAAGCTTATTTTTGAGAAGCAGCAAGAGGTTATAAAAGAAGCCAAACCAGAGGTTAAGCGAGGAAGGCCCAAGAAGGAAGCTAAGGTAGTAGAAGTAAGAAGAGAAGAGCCTAAAGTCGAAGAACCTAAAAAAGAAGAAATTAAGATAGAGGAACCCAAAGTCGAAGAGGTTAAAGTGGAAGAGCCGGAGGCGGAGGCTGTACCGATTGAGAGGGTTCAGGAAAGGCAGCCGCACAAGGCGGATTACTTAGTGCAACTGGATAGCGGCATCGAGCGAATGGGCGTTTTGGACTTGATGTCCGAAGGGTATGGGTTTTTGCGTGTGGAAAACTATATGCCCAGCCCTAATGACATATATGTGTCGCCCGCGCAAATACGTCGTTTTAACCTTAAAACAGGCGACTTTGTGCGTGGCAATTTGCGCACACCAAAGGATAACGAAAAGTTTAAAGCCCTGCTATACGTTAGTGGCGTAAATGGCGACGATGCCAATGCGGCGCAGAGACGACCAAATTTTGAGGATTTGACACCAATCTTCCCGGAGCGTCGCCTGTCGCTGGAGGTTACTTCCACAGACCTGGCTACGCGGCTTATAGATTTGGTTGCACCAATCGGCCTTGGCCAGCGCGGAATGATAGTTTCGCCGCCAAAGGCCGGCAAAACGGTGCTTTTAAAGAAAGTGGCCAATGCCATTTTGACCAACCATCAAGATGTGCAGCTTATTGTGCTGCTGATTGACGAAAGGCCCGAGGAAGTGACCGACATGCAACGCTCCATCGCGGGCGATAGAGCCGATGTGATTTTCTCTACATTCGATGAGCAGCCCGAACACCACAAGAGGGTTGCGGAAATGGTACTGGAACGCGCAAAGCGTCTGGTGGAGCAAGGCAAGAATGTGGTTGTGCTGATGGATTCTATCACCCGCCTTTCTCGTGCCTATAATCTCACAATCCCGGCTGGTGGCCGCTCTCTTTCCGGCGGCTTGGACCCGGCGGCTCTGTATATGCCCAAAAAATTCTTTGGCGCGGCCAGAAATATCGAAAAAGGTGGGTCCTTAACAATTTTAGCCACCGCCCTCGTTGATACCGGAAGCAAAATGGACGATGTGATTTTTGAGGAATTTAAAGGAACAGGCAATATGGAGCTTGTGCTGGATAGACGCCTATCTGAAAAGCGCATTTTCCCGGCCATAGACATAAACAAGAGCGGCACGCGCCGGGAGGAAATGCTGCTGACCTCGCGGGAAATGGATGCACTATATACGTTGCGCCGTAAGATGGGCAATGTGTCCACCCAAGAATTTAACGAGCAAGTGACCGACATGCTGGCGAAAACTGGCAGGAATTCGGAGTTTGTGGATGCTATTGTTTCCATGAGATAAAAAATGATTGATGCAACATGTAGGGAATGGATTTATCCATTCCGCCTAGCCACAAAGAAAACCCTCTCATCATCCGGCCTTGGCGCATCTAGCGTCAGCTCGCCATAACATGCCAAATATTCCAAGTCTGCGCCCACAAGCGCAGACTTTATTTCTTCCTCACCCCATGCTCTTTGGATATGGGTTTCCTCAAAGCGGCGGTAGATCTCGCCATCGCCCTGTACGAAGAATGTCATATGATATTCATTGATCCTCTCATCCGCATCGTAAAAATTCTCCCATATGTAGGCGGCGGTTTCGTCGGTGTGGGCAAAGGTGTTGTCCGCCAGGATATTTTCGTATTTATGTTCGGAATTAATATCAAAAACAAACAGGCCGCCGGGGTTTAGGTAATTGCGCACTAGTGCGAATACATGGGCCAGGTCTGCGGGGTCTGTTAGGTAATTTATGCCATCGCAAATGCAAATAATGGCATCCACCGTGCCATAAAGTTCAAATTCCCGCATGTCCTGCTGCAAAAAGAGGATTTGCCCATTGGCATCGCCTTTTTGTCGGGCTATTGATAGCATCTCGGCAGATGCATCTATACCGATCATGTCGTAGCCTTTTTTGGCCAGAATGTGGGTTAGGCTGCCCGTGCCACAGGCCAAATCCAGAACCGCCCTGCCCTTCTGGCACCCCTCCACGGGAGGGGAAATTTTGTGTGCCTGCCAAATTTCCTCGATATATTGCGCCCAGGCCTTGTAGGGTGCGTTTATAAAGCCGTCGTAGATAGCGGCAAATTCGCCATATATGTCCATATTACCCCTTTTCTCGCAAATCCTTGCGGCGCTTGGCCAAAATACCGCCAATGCGTCCGCTTTCCCGCGCTGTTAGTGACTTCCATCCCGTGGCCTCTATTTTGTCTGCAAGCCCCAGCTCTGCTGCAATTTCGTATTTCATCATATCCTTTTCCTTCATACTATACCTCCGCACAAAAAATGTCAATATAAAAATTTTGCCCATAATTTGGTCTTTTATTTTGGTGTTAGATAGTATATAATGGAATTAGAAGGGGTGGAATGATTTGCGAAAACTAAAAATATATCTCGACACGTCCGCAATTAGTCATCTGCACCAGCCTGATGTACCCGATAAAATGAAGGATACACTTGCGTTGTGGAAGGACATAGTCGCTGGTGAATACCATGCTGTTATATCTGGAGTTACTACCAGAGAGCTATCAAATGCCTCAGAGTTCAAACAAATCATTTTGAACGATTATCTTGATGAGATTGACTTTGGCGTTTTGCCTGTCACAAAGGAAGCGGACGAATTGGCACAGGAAATAATCAGGCGGGGTATTTTGACAGCAAAAAACCTTGATGATTGCACCCACATTGCTGTAGCAATACTGAATAATTGCGATATCATCGTTTCATGGAATTTTAAACACTTAGTCAATGTTAGAACAATTAGTGGAGTGCGCGAAATAACCGTGTCTCACCATTACAAGCCAATTGACATTTACACCCCTACTATGCTTTTGAAAGGAGATGCTTAGCTATGGAAAAACCAGTAATCAGTCCAGATTTTACCATTGAGGATATCCATAAAATTAGAGAATATCATTATGAACTTACAAAAAATATGACCTTCGAGGAAAGGGCCGCATTTTATAACGAGGGCGCAAAGGAGTTTCTGGAGCAGGTAGAAAAACGCAGACAAGAGAAGGCCTTGGCTTGTGTTTTATCGGGAGGTGCAAAATGAAAAAAGTAAATCTAGCCATTGTGGGAGCCACCGGCATGGTGGGCAAAGAGTTTGTTAAAATTTTGCAGGAGCGGGATTTTCCTTTTGAAAATGTATATTTCTTCTCGTCGGGACGCTCGGCGGGCACAAAGGTGGAGCTTTGCGGCAAGACATACGAAGTAGAAGAGCTGACCGAGAAGTCTTTTAACAGGCCAATCGACATCGCCCTGTTTTCCGCGGGCGGTGCAATTTCTGGGCAATACGCACCTATTTTGGCGGCGCGCGGTGGCGTTGCTATCGACAATTCCTCGCGATTTCGCATGGATGCCAAAGTGCCGCTGATAGTGCCAGAGGTAAACCCCTGGGATGTCTTTAAGCACAATGGCATTATTGCCAATCCCAACTGCTCTACAATACAGGCGGTGGTTGCATTGTCGCCGCTTCATCGTGCCCATAAAATTAAGCGCATAATCTATAGTACATATCAGGCTGTATCTGGCGCGGGTATGGCGGGGGTTACGGACCTGCAAGAAGGCCTGCGCGGCCAAGCACCAAAGAAATTCCCCTACCCTATTGCGGACAATGTGCTGCCCCAGGTGGATATTTTTACAGAAAATGGCTATACCGCCGAAGAAATGAAAATGATAAACGAAACCCGCAAAATCCTAGGTGCGCCGGAGCTTAAAATCACCGCAACATGCGTGCGCGTGCCTGTTTACAATGGTCATAGCGAAAGCATAAATGTAGAATTTGAAAATACAATTGATATAAATGAGATTGAAAAAATATTAAGAGACGCGCCGGGTGTTGTTTTGATGAACAATGTGGAGCGTGGCTATCCCATGGCCATTACGGCCAGCGGCACAGACCATGTGTATGTAGGGCGCGTGAGGCGGGATGATAGCGCGGAAAATGCAATAAACATGTGGGTTGTGTCCGATAATTTGCGCAAGGGGGCGGCCACAAATACCGTGCAAATTGCGGAATTGCTACTGTCAAAGGGAATCTAATGAACTTATTCGGAGGGGAAAATTATGACGGTTTTTACAGGGGTTGGCACGGCCATAGTCACGCCGTTTAACGAACAAAACCAGGTGGATTGGGATGTTTATGCCGATTTGATAGAGTTTCAGATAACAAATGGAGTAGATGCATTGGTGGTTTGCGGCACAACCGGCGAGGCCGCCACGCTTACATACGAAGAGCGGTTAGAAAGCGTGCGCTTTGTGGCGCAGCAGGCGAAGGGCCGTGTGCCTGTAATTTCGGGTGGCGGCAGCAATTCTACGGCTAATAGCATACGCCTTAGTTTGGATGGAAAAAGGGTTGGTGCAGATGCCATTTTGGCCGTAACACCATATTACAACAAAACCACCCAAAAGGGCTTGATTGCCCATTTTACAGCTATTGCGGATGCAGTTGACCTGCCGATAATTTTATACAATGTGCCCAGTCGCACCGGGCTTAATATGGAAGCCAAAACTGTTGCAGAGCTTGCGAAGGTCGAAAATATAGTCGGCATAAAAGAAGCCAGCCATAATATCGACCTAGTGACGCATATTGCTGCATATTGCGGCCCTGATTTTGACATTTACAGCGGCAATTGTGCCGAGGTGCTGCCTATATTGGCACTTGGCGGCAAGGGCTGTATTTCGGCCACCTCCAACATCGCACCGCAGAGCTACCATGATATGACAATGAAGTTTTTGGGCGGGGACGTGGCAGGTGCTAGGGAATTGCAGCTGGGTCTCATTGACCTTGTAGATGCTATGTTTTGCGAAGTAAGCCCCATGCCTGTGAAATACGCACTAAGACAGATGGGCTATGCTGTTGGCGAAGCCAGGCTGCCTCTTACAACCCTAGAACCTGAAAGCATCGAAAAAATTAAGAAAGCAATGGTAGATTATGGTCTTATCTAGCGAATTAGGGATTGTCACAGAAGATATTGACGACTTAATTGCAGAGATAGGCAAAAACAAGGTCGCCATCAAGAACCTGATAGCGGCCAAGGATAAACTGATTCAAAATATTGACAAGACCATGCGGCAAAGAGCCAGGCGCGGCGACATGTTTTGCGAGGCTCAAATGCTGGACTATCGCGAATTTTCCGAGTTTTATGAGGCAGAGTCCGCCATCCTGTCCTCTTACATAGCACGTCTAAAAAAGAAAATGAGCCAAAGCCGCCTGCGCCAAGAGGTGATGAAACCCCATGCCGACCTGGCGACGCTGCACAAGGGGCTGGAGGCTATAGTAACCTTGCAGCAGCGCGCCATCAATGTGCTGACCGATATGGTTAATGTGGCAGGGCGGACACTAATTGTGTTGACAGAAACGAAGAGTCCATGAAGGGCTCTTCGTTTTTCTATATCACGCCTTGAAGCAGCAGCACCCACAAAACGCAGGTGGCAATGAGAAATAGCGCTGAAAGCATAATTCCCCAACTGATTTTTCCTTTGCCTTCATTTTCCGGCTTGGGCATCATGCGGGAAGCTTGAAGCGCGGCGCGGGTGGGTTTGTAGAGCAACAGAACAAGGGCGGCATTAAGGGTATTGCTGATTAGGTTAAAGGGCAAAAAGGCCGGTATCATCAGGGCTACAACATCTTCGCGCGATGCCTCCATGAAAACAGGAGTGATTATGTAATTCCACATCATCATCACAGCTGTTGCGAAAATAGTGGCCACGGCCAAGCCTATTACCGCGCCTTTAAGGGTGCGGTTTTTCTTGTATATCAAGGCCGCTGTGCAGCAAAAGGCGGTGCTGGCGATTATGTTCATCAAAAGGCCTATTGGGCCGGTTTGGCTGACGGTAAACATCTGTATAACAGAGACGACAAAGGCCACCAAAAATGCCGACAGCGGCCCATATATCAGCCCTGCAATGGCGATGACGACATCCTTGGGGTCGTATCGTAAAAACAGCACAACAGGTACGCGAACAAATGCCGCCAGGGCGAAGGCCATCGCGCTTATCATGGCTAGGGTTGTTAGCTTTCTAATATCAATTTTCATTGTCTTCCCCTCCTAATTTTATACCAACTTGCAATAAAAAAGCCCAAAATGGGCAGGAAAGACCGCAGGACAAGCCCGCAATGATGTTTATACGCTTCTTCCATCCAGACTATAACTGTCGGTCTTGGAATCTCACCAAGTCGTACCCATTATGGGTTCGCGGACTATACCGCCGGTCGGGAATTTAACCCTGCCCTGAAGCTTTCAATATTTTATTATGTCAATTCTATCACTACCCCACCCTATTGTCAAGCATGAAAATTTCTGATAGAATATTTTTGGAGGTGTGTATATGGCACGCTGGATAAATAAGGAAAATGATGCGGACATCACTCTGATGTCAAAAACCCTAAACATAAGCCCTATTTTATGCGAAATCCTGGCAAATAGAGGCATTAGGACAAAAAACACGGCCATAAAGTTTTTGCAGCCATCCCTTGGATTTATGCATGATATTGATCAGATGGCTGGTGTGGGTATCGCCTGCGACATCATTCGCGAGGGCATTGCAAATGGCCGCCGCTTCTGCATTTATGGCGATTATGATGTGGATGGTGTGTCCGGCACATTGATTTTGCATAAGACGCTGTTGAATCTGGGCGCGAATAGCCAATACTACATACCCCATCGCGAAAAAGAAGGCTATGGGCTTAATGTGGCCGCCGTGGAAGAAATTGCGTCACACACCGATGTGCTTATCACCATAGACAATGGCATTGCAGCCGTGGATGAGGTGGCACTAGCAAAGGAGCTTGGACTTACGGTTATCATCATAGACCATCACGAGGCGGCATATGTGGAAGAAAATGGCATGCGTGTCGAGCAACTACCGCTTGCAGATGCCATTATAGACCCAAAGCGCGGGGATTGTCCATATCCTTTCAAGGAAATGAGCGCGGCGGGAATTGCATACAAGTTTGCAAAATATCTCCATGGGGTCTTTGGCGCGGATTTTGTCGATGAGCCTGAATTTTTGGTATTTGCGGCCATAGCTGCTTTTTGTGATGTGGTAGATCTGGTGGACGAAAACCGCATAATTGCGGCAAAAGGTCTTGATTTGTTATGCCAGCAAAATTTCAGAAATATTGGTTTAAATGCTCTTGTAAAAGCTCGAAATTTGGAATATAATAAGATAGATGCTTTTGATATTGGTTTTATAATTGGGCCGTGCATCAATGCTTCGGGGCGGCTTGATTCGGCAGAAACAGCGGTTCGTTTGTTTTTGAGCGAGGATGCCGTACAGGCCGATATGCTGGCAGCCAAGCTGGTGGAGCTTAATGACGAGCGAAAATCCCTTACAGCCCAATATGCCGACAGAACCATTACAGACCTGGCCGGCTTCGACGACAAGGTGCTGATTGCTTTTCAGCCGGACATGCATGAGAGCATTGCGGGCATTGTGGCCGGGCGCGTGAAGGATGCGGTGCATCGTCCCACTATTGTGTTTGCAAAAAGCAGCGACGATAGCATTGCCAAGGGCTCGGCGCGGTCTATAGAAGCATACGATATTTTCCAGGAAATGCAAAGGCACAAGGAACTGTTTATACGCTTTGGCGGCCATAAAATGGCTGCGGGGGCTAGTTTGCCCATAGAAAACATAGATGTGCTGCGCCAGAGGCTAAACGAAACCTGCGAACTAACCGACGAAGACTTTGTGCCGATAATCTACATCGAAAAAGAACTGACGCTGGACCAAATAACATTCGAACTGGCACAATCCTTGCAAATACTGGCACCCTTTGGCAAGGCCAATAAACAGCCGGTCTTTGTCACGCGAGAAATATACACAGAAAATGCCGAAATAATCGGCAAAAGCGGCACTACCCTGCGGCTGGCTTTTCGTAGCCAGGGTGGCCGCAAAATCCGCGCCGTGGCTTTTCAAAGCGTAGATAAATTCAAAGAAATGCTGGTAAATTCCTATAGCGAAGAGGTCGTTAATGGTTTTGCAGCAGGCCGCCTGCGGAATTTGGCCGTAAAAATGGATGTAGCCTATCATGTTGAAATAAATACATATATGGGCAATTCTAGTTTGCAGTTGCGGATATTAGACTTTATTTTTTAACAATAAAACTACCTAACCAAAGGAAGGGACGAAAAAATGGACTTAAAACAAGTTATCAGAGATTTTCCCGATTTCCCGCGTCCGGGCATATTGTTTCGGGATATCACTACGATTTTGCAAGACCCCGTGCATTTTAATAGTGCCATTGTGCAAATTGAAGAGCAGTTGACGGGCATTGACTATGACCTCGTGATAGCACCCGAAGCTCGCGGCATTATGTTTGGCGCACCCATTGCGGCGCGTCAGGAAAAGGGCTTTGTGCCCGCGCGCAAAAAAGGCAAGCTGCCCGGCGAAGTAATTCGAAAGACCTATTTTCTGGAGTATGGCTTAGATTCCATAGAAATCCACAAAGATGCCATAAAGCCGGGGCAAAAGATAGTTATTATTGATGACCTGCTGGCAACAGGCGGCACGGCTAAGGGTATTTGTGATATAGTAGAAGACCTTGGCGGCGAAGTGGCCTGTATTGTCTTTCTAATAGAGCTTTCTGTCACCAATGGCCGCGATATTTTAAAGGACTACGACGTACGCACCGTATTACAATATTAATTCTAATAGTATAGCAAAGGGGGCACAAAATGGAAGGTATCGAAAGAAGAAGGCTTAGCGACATAGACTTTGTGGGAGATTTGGGCCTTATTGTGCTAAAAAGCAGCACCGATTTTGGCAGCAAGGTTGACGCGCACATAAAGCGACTGCGTCGCAAGGCGGGCATCCCCTGCCCCGACACCTTTATAATTGATGCGCAAGAAATTCGCTTTACCAACGGCGAGGGCAAGATAATTCTAAACGAGACGGTGCGCGGCAAAGATATCTATCTTATCTGCGATATAGGCAATTACAGCCTTACATACAGTCTCTATGGCAACACGAACTATATGGGGCCGGACGAGCATTTTCAAGACATCAAGCGCACGGTTTCTGCGATTGGTGGCAAGGCCGCGCGCATAAATGTGCTAATGCCAATGCTATATGCTTCGCGCCAGGATAGAAACAAAGGCCGCGAGTCTCTGGACTGCGCTCTGGCTCTGCGCGAGCTGGAGGCTCTGGGTGTGCGTGATGTTATCACCTTCGATGTCCACAATCCCTCTGTGCAAAACGCTGTACCCCTAATGTCTTTTGAAAATCTCTATGCAACCTACGAAATCGTAAAAAATTTCATAGAAGACGAGAGCGAGATTGTTTCAGACAAAGAAAACTTCTTGATAATTAGCCCCGACCTTGGCGGCATGGAGCGCGCCATCTACTACAGCACCGTGATGGAAATAGACGTGGGCATGTTCTACAAACGGCGCGACTATTCCCGCGTTGTGGACGGCCGCAACCCCATTGTGCAGCACGAATATTTGGGACGCGATGTTGCAGGCAAAAATGTAATTATCATAGACGACATGATATCCACCGGCGAAAGTATCCTGGAAATTATCCACGACCTAAAAAAACGCCGTGCGGCCAAAATCTTTGTGGCCACCACCTTTGCGATGTTTACCAAGGGCGTGGACGCCTACCAAGAGCTGCACGACAAAGGCATGCTAACACGGGTCTATTCCACCAACCTAACATATGTGCCGGACGATATCATCGCTAAACCATGGTTTAAATATGTGGACATGTCCCCCTTTGCGGCAGAAATCGTTAACAACCTTAACATGAACCGCTCTATAGAGCCGCTTCTGGACGCAACTAGCAGGCTGGAAACCCACCTAATGGAGCTAGGCCGATATGAATGATATTGCCAGGCTGCACAATATATTGTCGCAAAACAGGCCGCTGTATGATGTAATCGTAAAGATGGCTGGTTTTGGTTTGCCAAATTACTACATCGGCGCGGGATGCATTGCGCAGACGGTCTGGAATCATCTATGTGGGCTGGAGCTAATGCATGGTATTTCCGATATTGACATAGCCTATTACGATGCAACCGATTTATCTGCCAATGCTGAAAATGCCGTGCGCCAGCGGATTATGCACGCAATTGAGCCCTGCACTATAGAGGTTGACATAAACAATCAAGCCAGGGTGCATCAATGGTACAAGGGCTCTTTTGGTTATGATATCGCGCCGTATACTTCTGTAGAAGATGGGATAAGCACATGGCCCACCACGGCCACGGCGGTTGGTGTGCGCTTGAAAGGCAATGAGCTGGAGGTATATGCCCCTTTTGGGCTTGATGACCTATTCGGCATGGTTGTTAGAGCGAACAAAGTGCAAATTACAGAAGAGATCTACATGAAAAAAGTCCAAAAGTGGTTAAGAAAATGGCCACAGCTTGCAGTAGTGCCATGGTAAGGGGTGTAAGCAATGAGTATTTTATGCTTTTTTAGCGGTTTTGACAGAGAAAAGGGCTTCACCGAGGAAGTCGGGGGAAGCCTGCGTGAGCATATCAGCGAAAGAAAGTCGCTCGCATTTGTCGCCTCATGCCCTTACGACCATGATAGAACAGATTTCTACAAAGAAGTCAACGCAACTTGGTTTCGCAATATCGGAATAGAGTTTGAGAATATTTCTGTTATTGATGATAGGAAAACAGAGGCGGAATGTATAGAAATAATTAACGAAGCCTCTGCTGTGTTTCTAACTGGAGGCACAACCTTTTTGCAGTTTGACTTCATAAAAAAGAACAATCTTATACCTGTTCTAAGACAGCATAATGGCGTAGTGATGGGCATGAGTGCGGGCGCGATAAATATGGCTGTTAATTCCTTTTATTCGGCAGATGAGGATAGCGATAAATCTCTAATTTATAAGGGAATTGGACTGGCCGATATTTCCATCGACCCTCATTTTGATATAAATAACGAGGATTTGCTTAACAACGAAATATTACCCTTTTCTGATTTAATAGACATTTACGCTATGTGCGACGAGAGCGCAATAATTATCAGCGGCGGCAAAAAGCAATTTTATGGGGACATTTATCTTGTTTCCGAGGGAATGATTGAAAAAATAAACTAACGGTGATGCCATGATGTTAACAGGAAAAGTCAAAAGCGGCATGGGTAATTTGTCATATTGGATGGAGAAGCTGCACGATCTATACGCTGCAAAAACAGGTATGAGCCTATATCCCGGTTCGCTTAATATCGAACTGGAAGATCCATTTGTATTGACCGATAAAACAATACGCTTGGAGAAGGAAGAGTATGGCGGCACAGTATCGTTAAGCATGTTTCCTTGTAAGATCTTCGGCAGAAAAGCATTCATTCTAAGAACAGACAAAAATGCCGCCGGAAGTGGCCATCATCCTTTAAACATCATAGAAGTTATATCGGATGTAAAACTTAGAGATGTTTATGGTTTATCGGACGGTGATATTGTGCAAGTAAAATTGCTTGATATTAATTAATCAATTCTCCACAAAAATTCCCTGCAGCCTCCTTGCCACAGGGAATTTTAAATTATTGCATGCTGGAACTAATATGGTTTTTAAGCTGCAGGCACTGCGCCTGGTCAGCCTGTGGCGCTGGCTGATAATAGCCCTTTTGATGCGCCACTTTATAAAGATCGTATTGGAACTTCTCGTCGGCATCGCGCATTTGCTGGAAAGTCTGGCGCAGCTGTGTGTCATTACATTCTACAATAGTTTTGGCATACATGCCAAGGCTGGCCTTAACACCAGACAAAATATCGTTTACCATATCCTTCTCTTGCATAATTCTTCCTCCTTTTTCTTTGGAATTTTACAGCATCCCTATCAACTTCTGTGCACTGCTTGAAGCATCCTGTGCGGCCTTTTCAAACATCTGTTTAATTTGGCCATCTGTACACTTTTGCGCATATTCGTTTAGCTTATTGGCGCATGTAACATGGCCGCCGGCAATCTCTCTGATGGAATTAAATTCCATTTGGCTTAAATTGGGCATATTTTGCCCTCCTTTCCTGTGTTTATACAAAGCTAGTTTTCTACAGGATTGGTTGAAATATGCAAAGCCCCTGGTTGGGAAAATTTGGCCACATCAAAACAGGGCAGAGGTCTCCTCTGCCCTGTTCGATAGCCCGCATTATATCAAATCAAATCTATCCAGATTAATAACCTTATTCCATGCCGCTATAAAGTCGTGAAGGAATTTATCCTTGGCATCATCGGATGCGTATACCTCTGCAATAGCCCTCAACTGAGAATTTGAGCCAAAAATCAAATCAACCCTGGTTGCTGTCCATTTTTGTTTGCCGGTTGCTCTGTCAATACCGCTAAACACATTTTTGTCATTAGTGGGTTTCCATTCGGTGGTCATGTCCAGCAGATTCACAAAGAAGTCATTGGTTAATGACTCTGGTGAGTCGGTAAGAACACCGTGCTCAGATCCGGCATAATTGTTACCTAAAACCCGCAGGCCACCCAGCAGTACCGTCATCTCCGGCGCGGTCAATGTCAGCAATTGCGCCCTGTCAACCAGCAATTCTTCTGGCATAGTGGAATATGCGCGTTTCTGGTAGTTCCTAAAGCCGTCATAAACCGGTTCAAGCACCTTTGCAGCCGTTATATCCGTTTGCTCTTGCGATGCATCCATTCTGCCCGGCATAAATGGCATATCAATAGTTTTGCCAGCATTTTTTGCTGCAATTTCAATACCAACTGCGCCACCCAGCACAATAAGGTCAGCGAGCGACACATGTTTGCCACCTACATTAAATTCAGATTGAATTTTTTCGTATTCTGCCAGTATCACCTTTAGTGATGCGGGCTGATTAACCTCCCAAGATACTTGCGGCTCCAGCCTAATGCGCGCGCCATTCGCTCCGCCTCGGCGATCAGAGCCTCTATATGTAGCGGCACTTGCCCAAGCCGTGCTTACCAGCTGGGATACCGCAAGACCAGAATTAGCAATTTTGGCCTTCAACTTCTTGATGTCCTGTTCAGTCAAGCTATATTCGGGTTTTGGAACAGGATCCTGCCAAACAAACTCCTCTTTGGGCACATCTGCGCCAAAATACAGGCTTGTCGGACCCATATCCCTATGCGTAAGCTTAAACCATGCTTTGGCAAAAGCATCCGCGAATTTATCCGGGTTTGCAAGGAAATCTCTAGCGATTTTTTCATAAACCGGGTCAAATTTAAGCGACAAGTCGGCTGTTGTCATCATAGGGCGATGCTCTTTGGTTGTGTCGAAGGCATCCACGACCATATCCTCTTCGTCGCAATCTTTGGCAAGCCAAATATATGCACCGGCAGGGCTTTTCACCAGCTCCCACTCGTATTTAAACATCACTTTTAGATAACCCATATCCCATTTGGTTGGATTCGGCTTCCATGCGCCCTCAATACCGCTGCCTACGGTATCTTCCGAATGACCTTTGCCATAGCTGCTCTTCCAGCCCAAACCCTGCTCTTCAATCGGCGCGCCCTCCGGCTCTGGCCCAAGATGACTATCCGGTGCTGCGCCATGCCCCTTGCCAAAAGTATGGCCGCCGGCAATTAACGCAACTGTTTCTTCGTCATTCATGGCCATGCGCCCAAAGGTGTCGCGTACGTCTTTTGCGGATTCGGCCGGTATGGGTTGCCCGTCCGGCCCTTCAGGGTTTACATAAATAAGCCCCATTTGCACGGCTGCCAGAGGGCTGTCAAGCTTTCTTTCGTCAGAATATCTGCTATCTCCGGCCAGCCATTTGGTTTCAGAACCCCAGTAAACATCTCCTTGCGGCTCCCAAACATCCTCGCGGCCACCTGCGAAGCCGATAAGTTTTAGCCCCATGGATTCTATGGCACAGTTTCCGGCCAAAATCATCAGGTCGGCCCAAGATAGCTTTCTGCCATATTTTTTCTTGATGGGCCACAGCAATCGCCTGGCTTTGTCCAAATTCACATTATCCGGCCAGCTGTTTAGCGGCGCAAAGCGCATTGTACCATCCCGCGCACCGCCGCGGCCGTCCATAGTGCGATATGTACCGGCACTATGCCACGCCATTCTGATGAAGAAAGGCCCATAATGTCCATAATCCGCAGGCCACCAGTCCTGCGAATCTGTCATAAGATCAAAGAGGTCGTCCTTTACAGCTTTGAGGTCGAGCGATTTAAACTCCTTTATGTAGTTGAAATCATCGCCCATAGGATTGCTTAAATTGGAATTTTGATGCAGCACATTTAGATCTAGTTGGTCTGGCCACCAATCTCTGTTGGAAGTGCCCTTTCTAAAATTAGGCCTTGTGCCCACTCTGCCTGTGACAGGGCATTTTGAATTATTGCTCATTACATACCTCCTATGATTTCGCGTATTTTTCACAAAAACTTTGTGTTTTTATGAATATCGCTTAATGATAATTAGTTCATATAAGCATTGTATCACAAAAAGAAATGAATTGCAAGTATTTTTTGTAAAAAAAGAACGGGGGCAACCCGTTCTATGTAATAGTCACAAGCAGATAGCACTTACTCGTCACGCAAATAATTGACCTCGGCATCAAGCGGAAAATTCTTATGCGCTGTCGGAGTAATGATACGAAAATCACCTTTATCGGGGAAAAACACAACTTCGGCAGATGATGCTGTATCTATGTCAAGGTACACCAATACATCATTTGATGTATTGGTTAGTTGATGTGCGCCGTTTGCATTAGCCGGAAACACAATCACATCGCCTTCCGAAACCTCTTTATCTCCACTAGGGGTTTTTAATGTGCCTGCACCACTTATTATATAGTAGACTTCCTCCATGCTCGAATGGAAATGGTATGGATAATTCGTTTTCCCAGGCATGAGAGTATAAAATGTCACAAAAAGTTTTCCGTCAGTTGCTTGTGGTGATGAAACTGTTGAGTTTTTAAACTCAAATGATTTTTGATGCTGAGCTTCGGGATCAAAGATTTTATTCATGTTCACATCTTTGTATTCCGCCGTTTTCACATTTTTGATAATCAATTCTTGCATACGCATCTCCTTATTGGGGGTTATTTCTTCGATAGATATTGGTGCAATGCGGCTATAACTTCGTCGAAATCTACTGGCTTGCCCAAATGACTGTTCATCCCGGCCTCTAGGCATCTTTCTACATCTTCACGAAAGACATTTGCTGTCATTGCGATTATTGGGATTGTTGTCGCTGTCGGCACATCCATCGCTCTAATCCTGCGCGTGGCCTCATAACCATCCATTTCCGGCATTTGTACATCCATAAAAATCATTTCGTATTTATCTGGATTGGCCGCGAACATCTCTACCGCTTGCACGCCATTTTCTGCGGTGTCTATAGTGATATTGGTGGATTCCAGCACAATCAGTACAATTTCGCGGTTAACTTCCATGTCATCTACAAGCAGTATTGTGTGGCCGGTGAAGTCGTCTGTATCTTCATCGCTATCATCCTGGCTGGTGTCTCTTACAACGCCTATACACTCATTGATAGTGTCGAAGATGACAGAAGGAAACAGCGGCTTGGGTAGAAATTTGTCCACCCCTGCCGTCTCGGCCTCTTCTTTTATTACGCTCCAGTCCATTGAAGAGAAAATGACAATAACGGACTTTGTGAACATTCTTTGTTGTATCTCTTTCGCCAGCTCTATACCATTCATGCCGGGCAGCTGCCAGTCCAAGAAATATATATTGTAGTCGTAATTATTCTCCAACAACTGTATGGCCTCTTCGCCACTGGCGGCGATTGTGTAGGACACGCCCATGCTTTCAAAAAGATTGGTAAGAAAATAGCGAATTTCCGGGTCGTCATCTACTGCAAAAATGCGAATATTGCTCCAATCCACGCTATTGTCAAGCAGTTGTTTTCTTTCGTCCGCGCCACGCTTTAGCACAACATCGAAAGTGAAGGTGCTGCCTTTACCCGGCATAGAATCCACCCAAATGTCGCCGCCCATCATCTCTACAATGCTTTTAGAGATAGCAATGCCAAGCCCTGTGCCACCGAATTTGCGCGTTGTTCCGACATCGGCTTGCTCAAAGGATTGGAAAAGACGCGATTTTTGCTCCTCGGTAATGCCTATACCTGTGTCTTCTATGCTGATTTGCAGGCGGCACATGTCGCCTATTTGTGCAAGCAATTTGGCATTAAGGCGTATTGTGCCGCCATCGGGCGTAAATTTTACGGCATTAGATAAAAGATTGGTTATAACCTGCGAAAGCCTCTGGTCATCGCCAACAAGGGTCTTTGGTATGTTCTCATCTATGCTGATGTAAAAGTTCTGCCTGCGCTCTTCTACGCGGAAATTGACAACATCCACTACTTTTTGCAGTATTCTTTCGAAATTAAAACTAACATCAGAAAGTTCGAATTTGCCGGCTTCTATTTTAGAGATATCCAGAACATCATTGATTATGCCAAGCAGATGCTTAGATGCGGTTTCTATTTTGGCAAAGCTATAATTTTTTCGCTCTATATCGTCGGTGGATTGGCCTATGCCGGTCATACCGATGATGGCATTCATTGGGGTGCGTATTTCGTGGCTCATATTGGCAAGGAAAGAGCTCTTTGCCTGGGTGGCCGCCTCCGCCGCCTCTTTCATCTCAAATAGCTCTGTGGCATCGTGTATTAAACAGATAATGCCCATTATGCTGCCATCAGAATTAATAGCAGGCCCTATGGACAACGAAAAAACCTTGCGCCCTTCACCTACAATAACCTCGTCGTTATATTGTAGCTGCCTTCGGTTTTTCATCACAGATTCAAATAGTGCGCGGGTTTGCTGTATCCAGCCCTCGGACAAAACGCCTTCGAAAAGTTTCTCGAAAGACGAGCCTATAAGCATGCCGGGGTCTGCATATCCCAAAAAACTAATAAAGGCTTTGGAGCCCAAGCGAAATTGCATTTCAGAATCCAGAATAAAAATCATATCCGGGGCATTTTCCAGCAGCAGCACATTATATTCAAATTGGAGATTTCTTTCGCGCTCGCTGTAATCACGCAACTTAACAGCGCGGTCGTGAAGAGCAACGAGATTTTTGGTCTCCTTGGTCATACGCTCGACACGCCTTGAAAGTGCCCTATTTTCTGATATAAGCTTCGATATCTCCTCTTGCGAAAGATAATTTTCCATCAAGAAACCACCTTTATTAAATAGCGCAAACCGCAAAAGATATGTTGTGGAAGCGGTTTTTGGCTGTGCCATCGGCTCTTTTTCCTGTTGGACAAATCTCGCCAAAACCATAAAAGCCCATGGCGTTGAAATCCTCTGGCAAGTCACCCAAATACTCACCAATTATATTGCTTTCCAGGCTCTTGTCGTCGGCCATCAGCAAATGCCTTGCATTGCATGTGCTAACAAAAAGCATGCTGTATTCGTAGTCCTTGTTTTCGGCTATTTGGTTTTTAATGTCTGTCAGAGCTTCTTTACAAGACTTGCTAAGATTGTCGCGCTGAAATTCGTTAAGATAAATCATAGAGCCCTCTGGCATTTTGGAGAGGAAGCTGCCGGCACCCGTGGCATGGTCTATGGTAACAAGCGCGCGCACAACGGGTTGCTCGTCCGTTTCAAAGTCCGGTAGCTCCATAACAAACGGCGTGGACTGGAAGTGATAAATAACCAGCTCGTCATCCGGCACAGGCACCATGGAAGATACAAAATCCTTAAAGGTCTCGTCGCCCACCATTTGAATAAAGTTTCCGGAAGCCTTGGTGATTTTGCCTTTTTTCTCAACAACTGTTCCGAAATTGTGATTCATGGAGAAAATAGGTTTGACATTGCCGGAAAGGAGGATGAAAATCAGGCCTTTTGCAAAGTCTTGCCCATTATAGAAGGTTTTTTGATACTGCAAGTCGTAGTGGTCTGTAGCAACGCCACCAAAAATAGGCACACCGCCGGAGGCCTCGTCCAAAAGCTCCACATAGTTTTCTGATGTTAAATCGGAAATATATGGCGCGAAAGTCAGGATAAGAGCAGGATTGGTCTTGACACCTGCGCGCGCCTTTGCATAGGTTTCTTTGATAACCGCCGGGAAGCTATCATTTTCTAGGTCTCCCGTGCAACCAACGGAAAATTCAACATCATCCGAAGTCATTACAGATAGGCAAATGCCCATATCGTTGTAGCCGGTTTTGCGCTCTACCGTGGCGGTGGTTGTAAGGCCAACAATATCCATGCCCAGCTCTGCCTTTAGCAGCTCGCCAAGCCTGCCCACCTCTACATCCGCATCGCAATACACAACACCGATGGAGCTGCCCTTTAAGTCAAGTTTCTCCTTAACCTGGGTTGCAAGCTCCTTTGCTGCAAGCTCCAGATTGTCAATTTCTCTTGTGGTAACAACAGTCGATTTCATAATGCACCCTCCTGGTATATTATTTTTTGTCCGTAACAACTTATTATAGCACAAAATGAGCGACAAAATCAACGAAAAAATTTGGTTTTGCACGTCAATCTAATTTGAAAGCAATATTGCCAAAATGAGTCTCTGTCTATCATCCCAAACGAAGTGAAGAATCCTTCGCGGAGTTTACCCTGCGGCAACGAAGGGCTCAGGATGACAAGACCGCTACAAGCCGTCATTCCGGGCCTGACCCGGAATCCCCTTATTATCAATTTAGCATCAAATAGCACGAATATACACGAATTGCGCTCCCTACGATGTTGTTGTCGCAAATTAGATTGACGTGTTTGGTTTTACGTTTTTGCGCAAACAAAAACCCCCTCTATGCAAGGGGGCTATGCAAACCAAGCACGAAACGGGATTTGAACCCGCGACCCTCGCCTTGGCAAGGCGATGCTCTACCACTGAGCCATTCGTGCATGCAGAGGCTGAAGGTATCAACAGCCTCTAAATACATTATACACCATTTTACGGGGATGTCAACCCCTAATTTCAATTTTTATGGTAAAATTATTTGTTGCCGTTTACAAGGATTTCGTAGAGAAGGCCCATGCGCACATACATGCCGTTTAGGGATTGTTCAAAATATTTTGCGCGCGGGTCTTCGTCCATGTCGGTTGCTATTTCGTCATTTCTTGGCAGGGGGTGTAGTATTAGCGTGTCTGGCCCAAAATGCGCCATGGTGGCCTTGCTTAGCACAATTTCTTCGGCCACAATGCCTTTTTCCAGAAAACGCTCTGTTTGGGTGCGGGTTTGGTAGATGATATCTAGGTCTTTTGGCAGGTCATGCAGATTTTCGACAGCAACATATTTTGTACCGTTTTTTTGCATAAATTCGATGTATTCCTGCGGCAATGGCAGGCTCTCTATGCTGAGGCCATAGATTGTCACGCCATTAAAAAGGGACAAAAGCTTTACAAGCGAGTGAACCGTCCGCCCATATTGCAAATCTCCCAGAATCGCACAGGATATGCCATCCAATGTGCCTTTGTTTTTATAGATTGTGTATGTGTCCAGCAGAGCCTGTGTTGGATGCTCTCCCGCGCCGGCACCCGCATTTACGATTGGTACATCAGACACCTTTGCGGCACGCACGGCACTATCTTTGTCACCATGGCGCATAATGATAGCATCGGAATAGCCATGCATTACACGAATTGTGTCCTCCAAACTTTCGCCTTTGATTGCACTAGACATTTCCTTTGCATTTTCCGTACTGATGTTCTTGCCGCCCAGTCGCAAAATAGCGGCCTCGAAGCTAAGCCTGGTCCGCGTGGATGGCTCGTAGAAAATTGTTGCCACAACCTTGTCAGAAATCGCGCCGCTGTAGGCGGTTTCGTTAAGACGGATGTGGTCTGTTAGCTTAAACAAGCTCTCAAGCTCTTGCCTTGTAAACTGCTCGCTGCTTAACACATGCTTCATAACATCACCCCATGACAGTATTTTTGTGCGTTATGGCGAAACATAACGCACAAATTGTCTAATTATACACCCATTTTTTCGGCCTGTCAACCCTTTTTGAAAAATTTTTTATCTTGATTTTTTTCTTTCAGATGATTCCTCATTCTAGCAACCTCTGCCTCCCTTTCCAGCTTCTTATGGCTCTTCAATCTTTCGGCAGAAAGCTCGCCGCGCCCTATGGCTTCCTTCACAGCGCAGCCCGGCTCTGTTTCGTGCTTGCAATCCCTAAATTTGCAGTTTTGCGCATAGCTGTCTATATCGCCAAAGGACGTAACAGTCCCCTCGCCCACCCAAAACTGAATCTCGCGCATGCCCGGGGTGTCTATTATGCACGAGCCATTATCAAGCACAAACAGCTCTCTGTGGGTGGTTGTATGCTTGCCCTTGTCATCGGTCTCGCGCACTTCTTTAACTTTTTGCACCGCGCCCCCAACAAGATAATTGATAATGGAGGATTTGCCGACGCCCGACGAACCAATAAAAACAGCCGTTTTGTCATCCGAAAGCAAATCGACAATTTCATCAAGCCCACGGCCATCCACAGAGCTGGTGACTATAGCCTCAACCCCCAAATCTCGTGCTTCTTCGATATAGTGGCCGATATCATCGCACAAATCCGCCTTGGTAAACACAATGCGGCAATCTATGTCTTGCAGCTCTAAAAAGGCGATGTATCGCTCTATGCGCCGCGGATTAAAGTCGTTGTTTAACGATGTGACGATAAACGCATGGTCGATATTGACCGCAAGCACCTGCTCGTCCACAACTCGCGACCCCGCCGCCTGGCGCACAATCCTGTTTTTGCGCGGCGCAATGTCAATCACATAGCCGTTTTCGTCCAGTCTAACAAAATCGCCCACGGCGGGTAGCTCTGCGCCATAGCTCGCCACTTTGCACATAATCTCTTCGCCATCCACTATAGCTTTGTAGACACTGCGGTGTACGCTGCTAATTCTTGCTGTATATTCTTTCATTAACACTCTCCTTTTTTGCACAAAAATAACACACCCTAAGATGTGCCATAAAATAGTGCTATATCATCTTCATTAAGGTTTTTAGTGAAGGCGCGGCAATATTACATTGCCGCGCCCGGTATTCAGTTATGTTAAAACCACCGTAATCTTTTTCATAAAACATCGCCCCTTTCGGTTTGGATTGTTCCTGCAGAGAACTAGATCATTCTACCATATCTTTGCCTAGATGTCAATATAAAATTTCGTCTTGAAAAAAAGCACTTGACAGACAGATGGTATTGCATTATAATCATCAAAGACAGACATAATGGATGGTTACCGAAGTGGTCATAACGGGGCGGTCTTGAAAACCGTTAGGGTGCAAGCCCACGGGGGTTCGAATCCCTCACCATCCGTACATATCTGTAAGCCCCGCAAGCCGTAAAAGGCGGCGGGGTTTTGTTTTTATAATAGACGTGCCCGCTAACCCAATTTTCCACTTGGCGAAACCGACGCATAGCCGCGCGGGCGCGGCGTGGTGTGTCGAGTTGAGCTTAGTGGAAATGGGGTTAGCGGGCACGTCTGATTGCTCTGGAGGGTCGCGCCGTGGTAAGCTTACAATACAATGCATCAATAAAAGACATGCCCCTTATGTTCCCAGAAATGCGCAAGACCGCCCAGCTGATTTGCGAAGAAAAACCGCTGGAAGAGATTTTGAGCCTGTCATTAGAAGAAAATATTTATCAGCTGGAAAAAGAAAAGCGGCGGCGCGATGTGCCCTTGCGTATGTTCAAGAGACTGTCCAATATAGATAGGCCGCTAGTAAAAGTCATTGCCCACGGCACGGCAGAAGAGGCAAAGCTGGTCGCATTTTTAGCATTTACAAAGGCCGACCGCCTGATGTTTGAATATATGCGCGAGGTATATGCGGACAAGGCCAAAACCGGCTATGATGAAATTACAGATATGGATTTTATGCACTTTATCGACCGTAAAACACAGGATAGCGACGTGGTGGCTGGATGGTCGGCCACCACAACGAAAAATGTTGGCTCTAAAATAAAAAGCGCCCTATGCCAGGCGGGCCTTGCAAAGCGATCAAAGGCGGGGTTGGTGATATTGAAACCCTTGGCCGATGATGGCTTGAAATCCCTGCTGACAGAGCAGGACAAGATTTATGCAAGAGCCATGTGCCTATTGGAGGACTAAATTAGTGATGAACCTAAACCAGCGGCTGGACATGATAGAGCCGAAAATATACGACAAAAACTTTCGCGCCGGGCGCGGCTTGGTGGGCGAGGTTAATTTTTGGATTTTTGACTATTTGCCCGAGGACGAGCTGGCTGTACGCGACTATGTGGGCTTTCTTGTGGCGCGGGTAAACAGCAGGGATGATGGTTTGCACATTAAGTGCTTTGACCTATACGACCTAATGCTGGATGTACTGCGCGAAAAGGACTATTTGGATAGGGTTGTGGAGATGGAGAAAACGAAGGACTCGGCAGCCATCATCAACCCTCTAAAACGCACATTGCGCCTAACAGAAAACGACGATTTGATAATCCAAAAGATTACAGAAGGCATCAAACCCGGGCAGGATATTGTTTTTTTGACAGGCATTGGCAAAGCCTGGCCTATAGTTCGCTCTCATACAATACTTAATAATTTACATAGCGAACTGGACAAAAATCCCGTTGTGATGTTTTTTCCCGGCGAATACACCAGCGAGCTGAAGCTTTTTGGGGAAATAACAGACGACAACTATTACAGAGCCTTTAAGCTGGTTTAGGAGGGAAAGCGGCATGAAACTGGGCGATATATTTGAAAAAGACATAGCCAGACCCATACAGGGCGTGGTAAAAATTGGGCAAGATTCGGCAGAGGTGATAAGTGCAGAGCTGGATGAATATGTAGTGACCAAGGAGCTGCACCGCCATTTTGAAAAGTTTTTTGCCAGCTATACCAAAGGCACGAAACAGCGCACCGATAAAATTGGTGTGTGGATTTCGGGCTTTTTTGGTAGCGGCAAATCGCATTTTCTCAAAATCCTCTCTTATGTATTGGGTGATGGTTGGTATAACGGCAAAAATGCCACCGATTATTTTAATGGCAAGATGACTAACGACCATGTTATGGCCGATATGCAGCTGGCCGCAAACACCAGTGCAGATGTTATTTTGTTTAATATTGATGCCGAGGCGGATTCTGATTCTAAATCCAACAAAGACCCTATTGTTAAGGTCTTTATGAAGGTCTTTAACAAAATGCAGGGCTATTGCAGCACCATGCCCTGGGTGGCGGATTTGGAACGGCAGATGGCTAAAGATGGTGTGTATGAGGACTTTTGCAGTCGCTTCTTGGAAATTTCCGGCAGCAATTGGGAAGATGCCCGCAATGATTTTTATTTCGAGCAAGACAATATTGTAGCGGCCTTGGCCGATGCCACACGCATGAGCGCGGATGCCGCCCTGGCCTGGTATAATAAAGCAGAGGACAACTACACCCTGGATATAAACTCCTTTGCCCGCCGTGTTCGCGAGTACATAGAGGCCAAAGAGGCTACCTTGGGCAAAAAGCATTTTGTTATGTTTTTGTGCGACGAGGTTGGGCAGTATGTTGGCTCGTCCAGCGCATTGATGCTTAATTTGCAAAACATCGTGGAGGGCCTGGGCAATGAATGTGGCGGCCAGGCTTGGGTTATAGCTACGGGGCAAGAAGACATAGATTCCATAACCAAGGTAAACCGCGATAATTTCTCTAAAATTATAGGCCGCTTTGATACAAGGCTCTCGCTGTCCTCTGCAAATGTGGACGAGGTCATCAAAAAGAGGCTTTTGGCAAAAACGGATGCATCGCGGGGCATATTGCGCGCGCTATACGCCGATAAGGAGGCTGTGCTAAAAAATCTAATAACATTTACAGATGCAGGCGATATGTATCTATATGATTCTGCTGACGATTTTGCCGATGTATACCCCTTTATCCCTTATCAATTTAAGCTGCTGCAAGCCGTGTTTAACGGCATACGCACCCATGGCGCAAGTGGCAAGCATTTGTCGGAGGGCGAACGTTCCCTGCTTAATGCCTTCCAAGAGGCGGCAATGCTGTATGCCGACCACGATGAGGGCATCTTGATACCTTTTGATGCCTTCTATAGAACTGTGGAGACCTTTTTGGACCACAATATACGCCGTGTTATTTTGGAAGCCGAAGAAAGCGCGGCCCGGGAGGATGGCTCGCTGCAAGCGCATGATGTGGAAGTGTTAAAAGTGTTGTTTATGGTGAAATACATACCCAATGTGCTTCCTGCCAATCTGGAAAATATATCCACCATAATGATTGATAGCATAGACCAAGACAAAATCGAGCTAAAAAAGAAAGTGGACGCATCCCTGCGACGGCTGGAGGACCAACGGCTGATAGCAAGAAACGGCGAGCAGTTTATTTTCCTTACTAACGAAGAACAGGACATTAACCGTGAAATAAGAGAAGTGCGCATAGACCCAAAGGAGCTGACAGACAGGGTTGGCGGCCTTATCTTCGAGGTGCTTTTTGGCACAAATAGAAAATATCGGCATAACGAACGCCACGATTTTGCCATTAACACATTAATTGACGATAGGCCATTAGGCGCCCAAAGAGAAGAAATTGGCATACGCATTATAACCCCCTACTATGCCCTTGGCGGCACGGATGAAGCCACGATACGGCTAATGTCCGGCAACGAGCGCAATGTAATTGTGCTGATGCCTGGCGATACGGCATTTTTGGACGAAATGGAGCAATCCATGCAAATAGATGCGTTTTTAAGAAAGAAATCCGGTGTGGCCGCAACCGAAGCTGTTGAGGACATAAAGACAACTAAATTCCGCGAAGCAAAACAGCGTGTAGCACGATGCCGCGAGCTGGTGGCGGAGGCTCTTAGAACAGCTACATTCTATGTGAACAGCAACAGGCTTGATATAAGAGAAAAAGCCCCGGAGCATAGGGTTAATGAGGCTTTTGGGGTGCTGGTAGAGAGCATATATTCGCGCCAGGGCTATGTTGCCAAACCATTTTTGACTAGTGATGATTTGCGCGAGATCGTTACAGCCGGGGATAGCGGACAGATTGAGCTGGAAGGCATACAGCAATTACAAAGTGACCCAAACCATCTTGCTATTGCCGATATGCTGGAGGCCATAGAGCGTAGCTATGCCATAAAGCAAGTTACCACCATGCGCAGCCTGCTGGAGTATTTTGGCAAGATGCCTTATGGTTGGAAAGATATGGACATTGCCGGCATTGCGCTTACCCTGTTTCGCATGCAAAAAATCCGCCTAGAGCTTGGCGGCGAAAGCATATTGAGCAACGACCCCCGAACTGTAGACTACACAACCCGCCGCGAGCATATAGACCGCCTGGTGGTCAAGTGGCGCGATATTGTTAGCCCCGCCCTTGTAAGCAATGCCCGGGAAATAGCCCGGGAAGTCTTTGGCCGCAGCGATGTTCCAAACGACGAAGATGGTCTAATGGCGCGGATAAAAATACTTGTAGATTATGAGCTATACAAAAGCGACGAAAGCATAAACAAACTGCTGGATAAATACGAAGGCCGCCACTACCCCGGCAAGCCGGTTTTAGCGGGCGGCAAAAAGATGCTGGAACAGCTGGAGCGCATAAAGGATATGAAGGCCTTCTACGACTATCTGTACAACCATCGAGATGCCCTGCTGGACTACGAAGAAGATGCGCGGGACATCAAGAACTTCTTTAAGGTTCAGCGAGGGATATTTGACAATGCCCTGAAAATGCTGGATATTTACGAAGGCAACCGCACCTTTGTTCTGGACGCCGAAGCCAAACGGCTAGTGGAGGATATTGAAAGGATAACACGACTAGAATCGCCCTACTCGCAAATCCGCGAGCTGCCAGGGCTTGTAGACCGATTCCAACGGCGGTTTGAGCAGATATTGGAGGACGAGTGCATACCCATACGCGCCGCCATAGAAGCCGACCTAGCCGCCACCCTGACCGCGCTAGACCAAAGCCCCATGAAGGCAACATTTGAGGCACAGGTGCAAGCCGACTTTAACGCCCTTCTAGACCGGCTCTCTCGCACAAACAGTATCCTTGCAGCCGTGGGCATGCCTACCGAAAGCGACCGCCTAAAACAACGGTTTATGGCGCAATTTGTCAGCGAACAAGCCCCCAAACACAAAACAAAGACATTAACCATGAAAAATCTTTTTGGCGGCGCAACGCAAATTGCCAGCGAGGCCGACATAGATCGCCTGCTGGCTGACCTGCGCACAAAGCTAAAAGCACAGCTGGACGAGGACACAACAATCCATATTATCTAAGAGAGGCTGGCCCCATGGACAAAACCGCAATAAAAAACTACGCTGTGGATGCACGCAAAAAGCTGATAGATGCCGTTGCGCTAAAGGCAAACCGGCTATATCTCTTCGCGGACAGCGACAAAACCCTGCGCCCCGGCAAAGAGATAGAACAGCTAAGGGCCGATGGTATTTTCCTAATGCCCGAACAAACACGCGCCCGCGGTCGCCTATACGACGAGCTAATTTCCGAGACAATCCCATACAGGCCCGACATCTTCCATCGCAAAATAGAAGAAATTGCCTACACATGGTTTAACCGCCTAATAGCCCTGCGCTTTATGGAAATTAACGACTACCTGCCAAGCGGCATACGTATACTCTCCAGCAAAGACGCCGGGCGAATAGAGCCCGATGCCCTGCGCGTGGCCGATTTACTGCCCTTTGTGGATAGCGCAAAAGTCGCCGCTATGCGTGCCGACACCGCCTATGGCGCGCCCGAAAGGCTATACAAATACATACTGATATCCCAATGCAATGCCCTTTCGGACATTTTGCCCGACATGTTTCAGCGCATCAACGACTACACAGAGCTGCTGCTGCCGGACAACCTATACACCACGGGCGGCATCATCCACGACCTTATCCATGGCATAGACGAAGAAAATTTCAACCTACAACACCAGGGTCAGATAGAAATCATCGGCTGGCTCTATCAATACTATACATCCGAAAAGAAGGATCAGGTCTTTGCTGCCCTTAAAAAGAACATCAAACTGGATAAGGATACAATACCTGCGGCCACCCAGCTTTTCACGCCTAGCTGGATTGTAAAGTATATGGTAGAAAACAGCCTGGGGCGGCTGTGGCTGGAAAAATTCCCAAATCCCCAGCTGCGAAATAGCTGGAAATACTATGTGGACGAAGCCGAGCAAACCCCGGAGGTTGCCGCGCATCTTGCACAGCTACGCGCCCAAAACCCCATCAACCGCCCGGAGGACATAAAGCTGATAGACCCTTGCATGGGCAGCGGCCACATATTGGTCTATGCCTTTGATGTGCTCTGCCAAATTTACGAAGGCGCGGGCTATGCCCAGCGCGACATACCTAATCTGATTTTGCAGCACAACCTATACGGCCTGGACATTGACGACCGCGCCGGACAGCTGGCCTATTTCGCGCTGATGATGAAAGCACGTGGCTACAACCGCCGCTTTTTTAGGCAACCCGATGTGCCCCAACCCATGGTGCTGGCCGTGCCGGAGAGCCGCCAGGCTATGCATATCATTGGCGCGGCGAGCTATCTTGGCGCAGGCATGGACAGCCCAGACCGCGCCGCCGCCGAAGCCGATTTTAGATATCTGGCGGAGGCCTTTGCTAATGGCAAGGAGCTGGGCTCTTTGATAAAAATTGACCGCCCCATTAACCATGGCCGCCTGCGGGAATACATCAACGATTTTCCGCTGGAGTTTGCGCTGCTGGAGGATGCGGATTTTGACCATAACTTTGAGAGGATGGCGGAGGCTTTTGAGGGCATTATAAAGGCCGCGGATTTGCTTGGGGGTGGGTATGATGTGGTGGTTACGAACCCGCCGTATGCAGGAAGCAGCGGCATGGGATTTAGGCTATCTGATTTTGTTAAGAAGAACTATCCTGATGGCAAAAGTGATTTGTTTGCGGCCTTCCTTGAGCGCGGGCTTGCCTGGACGCATCCCCATGGCTATAGCTGCATGGTGACAATGCAAAGCTGGATGTTTTTATCAAGCTTCGAAACCCTGCGCAAAAAGATTTTGGCTTCCACAACCATTAAAACCCTTATGCATATGGAAAATATGGTTATGGGCATTGCCTTCGGTACTGCTGTGGCGAATTTACATCGCACCCATATTGATGGCTATAGGGGCTCGTATAACCATATTCAACTTTCTATGATTGAGAATGGAGAACCTAGGGCTTTTCCGCCCGTCGGCAAGCGTGATGTGGCTGTATCTGCTAACAATTTTGCGAAAATACCCGGTAGCCCTATTGCCTATTGGACAAGTCAAAATTTCATTGCGAATTTCGAAAAAGGTATTAGCGTTGGCGCAATTAGCGATTTTACAGGCTCTCAACACAAAACAGCAGATAATGAGCAGTTTCTACGACTTTGGTGGGAGGTGCAGTCTTACGATGTTTCTGATGGTAGCAAATGGAGATTTTATATAAAAGGCGGCGACTTTAGGCGTTGGTATGGAAATATTGATTTGGTTATTGATTGGTCGTTAGATGCCGTGGCTTTTTACAAGTTCAATCCAACGTCAAACTATTTGGCTGAAAATTACCATTTTAAAGAAGGGATTACATACACTTCCCTTAGTAGCTCCGCTAATGGATTTCGATACCTTCCCCCGATAGCAGTTTTTGATATTAAAGGGCCTTCTTTGGTAGAGGTTCAGAATCTGTACTATGTCTTAGGTCTTTTCAACACCAAAGTAACAGAAACTTATCTCAAAACATTTAATTCGACAATTACTTTACAAGTTCGGGACGTTAAAGCTATGCCGATTTTGATGCCAAGCGAGCAAATTGAGGTTGTAGAAAGCATATCAAGGCAATCTGTTGATATCTCCCGCACCGACTGGGACAGCTTCGAAACCAGCTGGGACTTCCAAACCCACCCCTTTATGCAGCTACACGATAAAAGTTTGCAAGCCGCATACCAGGCCTGGGAGCACCAATGCAACCTACGCTTTGCCACACTAAAGGCCAATGAAGAGGAGCTAAACCGCATTTTCATAGACATCTACGGGCTGGGCGACGAGCTGACGCCGGAGGTGCAGGATAAGGATGTAACCGTGCGCAAGGCGGATTTGGCGCGGGATATGCGCAGTTTTGTGTCCTATGCGGTGGGGTGTATGTTTGGGCGGTATAGCCTGGATGCGCCCGGGCTGGCCTATGCCGGGGGCAGCTTTGATGCCACGGGGTATGGGGTTTTCGCGCCGGTTGGGGATAATCTCATACCCATCGGCACAGCGGATTATTTTGATAACGACATTGTGTCGCTGTTTGCGGAGTTCTTGGGGCAGGCCTTTGGCGAAGCTAATCTGGGCGAGAATCTGGATTTTGTAGCAGACGCGCTATATCCGGGTGCGGTCGAAACGGCGCGGGAACGTATACGCCGCTATTTCCGCGCTGACTTTTATAAAGACCATGTGAAGACATATCAAAAGCGGCCAATATACTGGCTGCTTGATAGCGGCAAGAAGGATGGGTTTAAGGCCCTGTTTTATCTGCATCGCTACGATGGGTTGACGATGGCGCGGGCGCGCACGGATTATTTGCATCCCTTGCAGCGCAAGTATGAGGCCGAAATAAAGCGGCTGGAGCTGCTGGCGGGCGAAACCGAAGACAGCAGGGAAAGGGCGGCCAGTCGCAAAGCGGCGGGCGTGCTACAAAGCCAGCTTGACGAGTGCCGGGCATACGATCAGGTTCTGGCGCATATTGCGCATCAGCAGATTGCACTGGATTTGGATGATGGGGTGAAGGTAAATTATGCCAAATTCCAGGGCGTGGAAGTGCCGCGGGATGGCGGGCGCGTGGGAAAAATGGATCTGCTATGGAGGATATAAAATGAACCTAACAGAAGTGAAAAAGATGCTGCAGGAGCGGTTTACGCGTAGGTTGCCCCAGGGCAGCAAGCGGCATGTTGTTTTTTGGTATGACGACGAGGGTGTGTTTGCAGAGGCCGTGGACGCGCTGGGGTTGGAGAATGTGAAGACCATCAGGGTGGATGATAATAGCCAGTTTGCGGCGAAGTTGTACATAGAGGATATGGACACAAAGAGCAATCTGCTGGTGTATTCGTCGCAACCACGGCCAGATAATAGGGATAATTGGCTGGCGGATACGATTTACTATAGTCAGACCTTCTCGACCGATGAGGCCTCGCTTATAATGCTTGCGTTGGGGATCGAGCCCGCCTTGCGGAGCGTGGTGGAAAGATACAAGATGTTTTTTCGCAGTATGGACCGCGAGCGGAAGTTTGTGGGCTATGGGATTGCGCCTTATATAGAGGCGACTATAGACATCGGCGTTTTGTCCGCGCTGTGCAAGCTGCCTACGCCGAATTTGGATGGCGTGACCAGGACATTGCTGCTGGAGATGGCCCGGGGCGAAAATGCGGTTTATGAAAGCATAGGGAAATTTGGGGATTATGACGCGCTTTGGAGGCATATGCGAAAAGCCTATGGATATGAGGTGGAAGAGAACTGCCTTGGGGAGCTTGCGACCCTTTTGCTTTGCAGCCATTTTTCCCATAGCATTGGAGATGCCATGCCGCAGGGCTGGAAGGGCTATGTTTCCGGTAATCCCAATTGTTTTGTGTTTGTGGATAATTTGCTGCGCAATAGCCGGGATTGGGATGATTATAATTTGCTGGCGGCGTATGTGGCGAAAAAGCTGGGGCTGGCAGACGTTGCGGACAGGTGGAGCATTGACGAAATAGCTGATTGTGATACCTTTGAGGATTTTGACCGTAGCATTATCGACCGTATTAATGGCAATATCGTGATGGATGCGGGAGAGTATGGGTATTATCGTAAGGTTATCAATAGCCGGCGGAATCATCGGTTCTTTCGGCAGTTTGAACAAGAATATGATTTGCTTTTGCATGCCTGCGAGTATCTGGATTTGGCGGCGCGGTTTAAGGATTTGCCAGGGACAAGCATTGGGGAGCTTTTTGAAAATTACACGCGGGATTATTATAAGCTAGATAGCAGCTATCGTCATTTTGTTGCCGCCTACGATAAGGTTGCGGATAAAGAGGCCTTTGGGGCATTGTTTGGGATAATTGAAAACAGCTATACAAACTGGTTTTTAAGCGAGCTTTCCATCAAGTGGTACGCCCTTTGGGATGACGAGGCCGCTTGGCGGTTGCCGAATGTGGTTGCGCAGCAGGGGTTCTACGAAAAGCATGTGCGTGGCGATGTATCCAAGAATGAGCGTGTTGTCGTTATTATTTCTGATGGCCTGCGATATGAATCTGCTATGGAGCTAACAACCCGGCTTAACCAGGAGCAAAGGGGCGAAAGCAAGCTGGGGGCTATGTTTGGGGTGCTTCCGTCTGTTACATCCCTTGGCATGGCGGTTTTGTTGCCGCACAAACAGATTGATGTAGGCGACAAGGGCGATTTTACAATCGGCGGAATATCTACCGAGGGCACGGAAAATAGGAGCAAGATTTTGCAGCAGAAAAAGAAAGAGGCCGTTGCCACGCGCTATGAAGATGTGATGAACCTGAACCGCCAGCAAATGTCCGAAAAGTTTGCGGGGATAAAGCTGATTTATATTTATCACAATGCCATTGATGCTCGCGGCGACAATGCAACTACGGAAAATGAGGTCTTTGCGGCGACGGATAAGGCTTTTGATGATTTGTCTGCTTTGGTGCGCAGGCTGCGCAATGATATTAGTGCGATAAATATCATTATCACATCGGACCATGGGTATATCTACCGCAGAACGCCGTTGCAAGAGCACGACAAAACCCCTAAGCAGGATTTGGCAGGCATAAAAGGTGGCCGCCGATATATCTTGGCAAAGGAGAATATGGAAAAACAGGGTACCCTTAATTTCCCTTTGGATTATCTAACCAAGGGCGACAACGGGGTGTTTGCCATTGTGCCTCGCGCCACGAACTGCTTTAAGGTGCAGGGTGCAGGTAGCCGCTATGTCCATGGCGGGGCGACATTGCAGGAAGTCACCATCCCCATAATCCGCTTTACAAGTGATAAGAACCTTAAACGCTCTCTTGGTGCCAAAAAGGTGTCGTTGGGGCTTACCAACCTATCCCGCAAGGTGACTAGCGCCATCACCCACCTATCCTTCTTCCAAAGCGAGCCGGTGGATGACAAGCATCTGCCAATCAGAATAACGACCTATTTTGCAGATGAGGTCGGCAACCGCATATCCAATGAAAATATGATAATAGCGGACAGCAGGGATAGCCAGCCCGAAAAGCGGGTATATAAAGAAAAATTTACGCTAAAAGCAATGACATACGAAAGAGAAATGAACTACTATCTTGTGATGAAAGATGGGGATGTTGAGATAGAGCGAATCCCCTTTACTATTGATGCGGAGCTAACCTATTAACCGTCATTCCGGGCCTGACCCGGAATCCCCTACGCAATTGTAAATATTACCCTAACAACATCCCCCGGCTGCTTCCCAATCGCCGCCCTAATATCCTTGCGCACGCCAATAATATAGCATATGGACCCATCATCATTCTTAACCCCCATATTCACAATGCTGCCATCATAGGGTGCGCCATCAAAAGTGGCATGCACCTTTAGTCGCCCAACGCCAAACTCCACCTTGATATCAAATGGCACAGCTACATAGGCCGCGTCTTGGTCGTCCACTTTCTGTATTATCGCATCAAATTCATAGGTTTTCATGGATTAATCACCACCCATGTCATATATCCCAAATAGGCCAGCACCATTGCCAGCCCTTCCATGCGCACCACGCGCTCGCTGGTTTTGCCAATCAAGAAGAAGGCCAGCGTACCGGCTGTTAGCACAGCCATATCGAAGATAACGCCAGGGTCTATGGCCAGCGGGATTATTACCCCCGAAAGCCCCGGCACAAACATTATATTAAAAATGCTGCTGCCGATGATGAAGCCAAGCGCAAATTCGCCTTCTTTTTTGCGGCAGGCTATCAGGGTTGTGATAAGCTCCGGAAGCGATGTGCCCATAGCCACAATGGTCAGGCCAATAACGCGCTCTGTGATGCCCATGGTGGTGGCTATGTTTACGGCAGAGTGGACTGTTAGCTGCCCTGCCCCTATTATCACAGCTATGCCCAGGATGGCCAGGCCGATGTTTTGCCATAGCGGCCGACCGGGGGTTGTTTCTATGTCATCTTCATTGGTTTTGTTTTTTAAAGCACTGCGCACTACTACGAACATATAGGTTGCAAAGCCCGCCAGCAGCACCGCGCCGCCAAAGCGGGGTATAACATCACCAAAGACTATTACCATCACCAAAAGCAGTATTGTCGCGGCAACAGAAACCCAATAGTCCCTAGAGATAGCCTTCATTTTAACAGAAATGGGGTATATTAGCGCGCAAAAACCCACTATAAACATCAGGTTAAAGATATTAGAACCCACCACATTTGCAATGGCCAAATCGCCACTGCCGCCGATGGCCGCCGATACGCTGATTACAACCTCTGGCGCGCTGGTGCCCATGGCCACCACAGTAAGCCCTATTACCATTGTAGGGATTCTTAGCCGCCGCGCAATGGCCACGCTGGATGTCACGAAAATCTTCGCGCTTTGTATCAGCAGCACAAAGCCCAGTATCAACAAAAAAATGTCTAGCGCAATTTGCATGTCATCAGTCCAATTCGTCTTTAGTGGTTGCTACAGTATGGATTATAACGCGATTAGCGCGGGTTGTCAACATAAGGGTTGAATTTCCCACGCGCATAAATTATAATGTACACAGGAGGTTCGATTTTATGCCTTTTTTGCCTACAACTACAGATGAGATAAAAGATATTGGACAGGTAGACTTTGTGCTGGTGACAGGCGATGCCTATGTGGACCATCCTTCTTTCGGCACGAGTATAATTGCGCGGGTGCTGCAATCCCGCGGTTTTACTGTGGCCATTTTGCCGCAACCGGATTGGAAGACGTCAGATGATTTCACACGTTTTGGTCGCCCGCGCCTGGGTTTTCTCGTTACGGGCGGCAATATAGATTCTATGGTAAACCACTATTCTGTATCCTTGCACAAGCGCAAGGCCGATGCGTATTCTCCCGGCGGGCAGCTGGGATTGCGCCCAAACCGCGCCACCATTGTCTATTGCAACAAAATCCGCGAGACCTACCGTGATGTGCCTATTGTTATTGGCGGTCTGGAGGCCAGTCTGCGGCGGCTCGCCCATTATGACTATTGGGACAATGCTGTGCGTCGCTCTATTTTGCTGGACAGCGCGGCGGATTTGCTGGTGTACGGCATGGGCGAACGGCAGATTGTGGAAATAGCGGAGGCCTTGGAAAGCGGGCTTTCGGTGCAGCATCTTACCTTTATCGCAGGGACTGTTTTTAAGACTAAGGACATTTCATTTCTGTACGATCCTATTATGCTGCCGCCCTATAAAGCCATAAAAGAGCCCACGGCACAGTCCAAGAAAGAATATGCCAAGGGTTTTATGCTGCAATATCACAACACCGACCATTTAACGGCGAAAATTTTGGCGGAGGACTATGGCGGCCTTTTTGTGGTGCAAAACCCGCCCGCCAAGCCGCTTACCACGCCCGAGCTGGACAGGGTATATGCCCTGCCTTATGCCCGCGATTATCATCCCATGTATAAAAAAATGGGCGGTGTGCCTGCCATAGAAGAAGTTAAGTTCAGCATAACCAGCAACCGGGGCTGCTTTGGCGGCTGCAATTTTTGTGCCCTGGGGTTTCATCAGGGTCGTGGGGTGGCCAGCCGCAGCCATAAATCCATCATAGCCGAGGCCGTGGGCTTTACCCACGACCCGGCGTTTAAGGGCTATATCCACGATGTTGGCGGTCCCACAGCTAATTTTAGGCAGCCGCCTTGCGACCGCTGGAGGCAGGAAAACCCCGCACCATGCAAGCGTCAATGCCTGTCCCCCAAGGCCTGCCCAAATTTGAAATATGACCATAGGGACTATTTAAAGCTGCTGAAATCTTTGCGAGAGCTACCAAAGGTCAAAAAGGTTTTTGTGCGCAGCGGCATACGCTATGACTATTTGCTTGGCGACCCCCATGGCGACGCGTTTTTGCAAGAGCTTTGCGCCCACCACATAAGCGGCCGCCTAAAAGTCGCGCCGGAGCATGTGTCCGACAAAGTGCTGGCGGCCATGGGCAAGCCCGGCTTTGATGCATACCGCAAATTTGCCGCAAGGTACGAAGCCATAAACAAGCGGCTGGGGAAAGACCAGTTTCTTGTGCCCTATCTAATGTCCAGCCACCCCGGCTGCAATCTGGACGATGCCATAGCCCTGGCCGAATATTTGCAAACCACGGGCCACCAGCCGGAGCAGGTGCAGGACTTCTACCCCACCCCCGGCACCCTGTCCACATGTATGTATTACACCGGCCTGGATCCACGGACGATGCAAAAAATCAGCGTACCCAAAAGCCAGCGCGAAAAAACTGCCCAGCGAGCATTGATGCAATACCGCCTACCTGTCAACCGGGAGATTGTGAAAAACGCGCTGATACGCGCCGGCCGCAAAGACCTTATTGGCCATGACCCCAAGGCCCTGATACGGCCTACCAAGCAGAAAGGAAAAGAAAATCGTGAACATAAAAGCCGTCGGGTTTGATGTAGGAAACACCTTAATTACATATAGTGTTCCCCTGAACTGGCAAGCCCTCTACCCGTCCGCGATAAAGCAGGTGATGGCGGCATGCGGGCTTGATTATAGTGCGCAAGCCGATGCCCAAGCCCAAGCGATTCTTACAAAATATAACACGAGGGTGAATTACCGCGAGCATGAAGTGTCTTCGGACACAATTTTTGGCGAGATACTTGATGGTTGGGACATGGAAATCTGTAAACTACAAGTTGCAAAACAGGCTTTCTATTCATATTTTCAGAGGCAGTCAGCTTGCTATGACGACGCAGAGCATGTCTTGCTGTCGCTAAAAAGTCGCGGAATAAAATTGGGGGTTTTAACAGACGTGGCCTACGGTATGGACAATGAATACGCCCTGCAAGATTTGGTCGCAATCCGTAAATATATTGATATTTGCCTGACCTCCACCGATGTTGGCTACAGAAAGCCGCACAAAAAAGGCTATCTAATGCTGCAAGAAGAGTTTGACACTCCCAGTAGCACGATAGCCTTTGTTGGCGACGAAGAAAAGGATATCGTCGGCGCAAATAATGTTGGGTTTATATCTATTCTAAAGAGTTACGTTGACAGAGATTGGGGACAGAATCACACAATACGCGATTTGAGTGAGCTGCTGCCTTTAGTCGATAATCTCTAAGTATTCGCTAAATCCGCAGTCAGTCCAGGCATCCACCTTGCCATCCTCCATCGCCCAGACACTCTCTGCAAACTTGCCCAGGAAATATCTGTCATGGGATATAAAGAGCAATATGCCGTCGAATTTTTCTATGGCCTGCTCTATCCACTCTCGCGACTCGATGTCCAGGTGGTTTGTGGGCTCATCCAAAATCAGCATATTGATGTCGTCCTGCATTAGCAGGCACAGCTTTAGGCGGCTTTTTTCTCCGCCGGACAGCGTCGCCACCTTTTTCATCACATCCTGCGCCCTAAAATGAAAACCCGCCAAAATGCTGCGCGCCCGCTCCTGGGTTGCGCCGGTGGCCTCGCGGAAAGTCTCCAGGATGGTCGCCTCCCCCACCTCAAAATCTATAACTTGCGGCATATAGGCAATTCTGGCATTTTCGCTGATTTTTAGCGCGCCATCGTCAAGGGGCTCTTCGCCAAGGATTATCTTTATCAGCGTGGTTTTGCCGCAGCCATTTGCGCCAATTAGCGCAATGCGGTCGCCTCTACGAATCTTCAAGCTAACCTCATCCATTATTAGCAGCCCATCAAAGCGTTTGCTAACAGCATCAAGAACAACCATCTCTTTTGCCGCGTGGGTGCTCTCGCCAAAGTCTTTATTGATTCGCCTGGCTCTGTTGGGCTTATCCACCTTGTCCATTTGCTCCAAGCGCTTTTCCATAGCAACAGCCCGCTTTGAAAGGCCTGTGTTTGACGGATTTATATCAGCCCAAACCCGCTGTCGCTTTATAGCTGTTTCAAGCTGGCTAATTTTTCGTTGCTGTTGCTTGTACATCTCGGCCTGGGTTTGGTATCTGCGCTCGCGCTCCTCCACATAGAAAGTATAGTTGCCGGAATAAAAATGCACCTTGCCGTCTTTTATTTCAATGATTCTGTTAACCACATTGTCCAGAAAAACCCTGTCATGGGAGATTACCACAACCGCCCCGGCAAACCCGCGCAAAAACTGCTCCAGCCATGCTAGTGATGATAGATCAAGGTGGTTTGTGGGTTCGTCTAGCAACAGTATATTACAATCTGTCAGCAAAATCCGCGCCAAATTTACCCGTGTTTTTTCGCCTCCGGAAAGGCGTCCAAACGCGCTCTGGCGCATAGTTTCGTCAATCTTCATGCCATTGCATATTTTTTCCAGCTTCACTTCGGTTTCATAGCCGCCTAGCCTTTCGTATTCCTCCATCAGCCGCCCATAGCGTGCAAGGGCGGCCGGGCTGGCATCGCCCTCTATGCGCTTCATCGCACTATGCACCTCGGTCACTTCTGCAAAAGCCGAGCGCAAAATGTCCTCTGTTGTTTCAAAATCATCAAAAACAGGGATTTGCGAAAGCATCTCTATTTTTTTGCCTGCGGCCTTGGCCATAGTGCCGCTGTCATAGTCCTCTTCGCCTGTAATTATCTTAAACAGCGTGGTTTTGCCGGAGCCATTGCGCCCTAGCAGCCCTACCCTCTCGCCGTTGCTAATTTCAAAAGAAATACCCTGTAGCACATGGTTTGCGCCATAGTGTTTGTTCAATTCGTGTATTGAAATTTCTGCCATTTTACTTCTCCTCCTAGATTTTGCGCAATAAAAAACGCCGGATGAATAAAACATCACCCTAGCGGCATACTGCACTTGATTGAAATGATGGTTTAGTCAACTATTTGACATATATATGCGATTTTGGACAGACCTATAGACGGAAGAAGGAAACGCGCAGAAATTTTGCTGATATAATCCAGCAAAATTCTAATTTTTTCCAAAAGGTACATATTATCAAAATACATGTCGTTGGTTGACTTTCTCATCATTTCACCTCCTTGGAACAGCAGATTTTTTATAACCACATCTATTTTATCACAGATTTTTATAAAATGCAAGCTTGACATTTTCGCCCGACTGAATTACAATAGGCCTTGTTGCAAATACTAATTTCGAGGTGTTTATCAATGAAAATAAAACAAATTGCATTGCGGCTGCTATACATTGTCTTTTCGATTGTGCTGATAGCGGTTGGCGTAAATATGTTTCTTGGGCCGCACCAAATTGCGGCGGGTGGCCTTACCGGCCTTGCCATTATCCTGGAATCATGGATTTACGTGGACAGATCCATCATCGTCTACATCGGCAATGGCATAGTCATTATTGCCACGCTCTTTTTCCTTGGGCGTGAGGTTTTTATCAATACCATTATTGGCGCGGGGCTGTTGCCTGTTGCCATCAGCCTTGTGCCACAGTATCGCCTGGTTAACGACACAATGCTGTCCATGGTTGTCGGCAGCGTGATTTTTGGCGTGGCGGTTTCTATTCTTTACAAAAACAAGGCATCCAGCGGTGGCACAGCGGTTCCGCCGCTTATTCTAAAGAAATACTTTGGTATAAAACCGTCCATTGGACTTTTTGTCACGGATGGCTTTGTGGTGATTCTAAGCCTGGTCATCTTTGATGTTGACTCGTTTTTCTTTGCGATTCTATCCATCTTCATTACGATGGTGGTCATGGGCTATATCGAAAACGGCCTAAGTAAGAAGAAGCGTGTCCATATCATTAGCAAATTCAGCGACGCAATTATCAAGGATATTATGGATGAGATGGGCAAGAGCGTGACGGTCATCCCCACGACCGGTTCTTACGAGCAGCAGGAGTTGCCCATGCTAATGGTGACTTTGGACGCTAGCGACTACAGGACGCTGATAGAGATTGTGGGCAAGCATGACAACCAGGCTTTTCTTGTGACAGATGTGGTATCAGATGTTCATGGCCGCGGGTTTACCTATGGTTCGGGTAGCGTGTAGAGGCGATGCTCCGCATCGCCCATAAAATCAAAACCGACCTCTGTGTTAGAGGTCGGTTTTTTATACATTAGGTATTCTTCCACAAGATGCCTCGGATAGAAGCGGCCTGGTCGTCTTCGTTTGCATCAAAGATTCCATCTAGTTCTGCACTTTCAACGAACATGCCTTCCAATCCCGCGCTTAGCTCTTCAAAGAGGCTTTCGCCGCTATCATTGCTCTCGTCTGCGGGTGGCGGGGTTTCTTTGCCGCCACTTCCATCTCCAGAATCGCTGCCGCCATCATCGTTACCGCTGTCATTATCACTTTCACCATCATCACCGGAATCGCCGTCAGATTCTCCTGTGCCGGAATCATCATCTCCGTCATCATCGTCATCTGGTTCTTCCTCGGTATCTGTCTCGTCGTCCTCTTCCTCTGGCAGTTTCATGTCAGGGGTATAGTCCGGCTCTGTTGGCTCGTCATCATCCAGGGATGGCAGCGTTGGGGGTTCTACAACCGGTGGTGCTACAGGAAGCCCAATTTCCAAGCCGCCCAAGCCAAACGAAAGCGAAGCAATGGTGGCAACGGGTGGAATAAATGGGTTTTGCGCCCCTGCATTAGGAACATCTAACAATGTGGGTGCGCCGCCAACGGTAAAGCTCCAAGCCGAGGCTACCCAACCCAGATTTGTCCACCACAATGGCACAAGTGTCGCTAAAGGCAAATCCGCACCATGTGAAGAGCTCGGGTTGTTGGAAGTAACAGGCGAGCCGTCTATAAACGCATTTTCTCGTCCATGGTTAAAGCTCATAGCGCCGCCAGAACTTCCCACAGCACGCCCGATTTGACTACTGCCGTTTACATTTCCGTTTAGGGCAACGCTATTGGTCAATTGGCCGCCATTCATGTCTCCAACAAGGCCGCCGACATTATTGTTACCAGAAATCACGCCCATTGCATAAACAAATTGTATTGCGCCGCCATTATTTTCACCGGCAATACCACCAATGCGGTGGTTGCCATTGGCATTTCCGGCAGAATAGCTGTTTTGAATAGCGCCACCTGAATTATTTAGACCAACAAGGCCGCCAATTCTTGCATTGCCATCCACATTACCTCTTGCAAAGCTAAAGGCTATAAGGCCGGCATTTGTACCAGCAATACCGCCAACATTTTGGTTGCCATTGACATTAACGAACGAGGAAGAATTTGTGATAGTTCCCCCGCTATTGACAGCACCGGCTATGCCGCCGACCTGTTGATTGCCATTGACACTTCCGCGCACTTCTAGATTACGCACAGTACCGCCAGAACCTATGCGGGCAAACAATCCCACATAATGCTGCGAAGGTGAATTGATAGCTATTGTGATTGCGTGGCCATTGCCCTCAAAAACACCAGTAAAGTTGGTTAGGCCACCCTGGCCACCAATTGGATTGTTAAGGTTTGTAGCGTTGATGTCCGTGGTAAGTGAAAAGTGCCTATTCAAATTAGCTGGATTTTCAGCCATCCAAATTAGGTTTCCGGTTACTGCGATTATATGGGGGTCACCCAGCGTACCTGCACCGGCAGGTGCAACGGCTACTCCAGGACCAGGGGTCGGAGTTGGCGTAGGAGTTGGTGTAGGGGTCGGAGTCGGAGTTGGCGTAGGAGTGGGTTCTGGAGTTGGCGACGGCGTCTCTGTTGGGGACGGTGTCGGGAATGTTGGCGTAGGGGTAGGTGTTGCTGTTGGCGTAGGGGTTGCTGTAGGAGTTGGTGTAGGGGTCGGAGTTGGTGTAGGGGTTACTGTAGGCGTCGGAGTCGGAGTCGCTGTTGGCGAAGGCGATGCTGTTGTTGTTGGATTTGGTGAAGGTGACGCGCCAGGCGCAGGTGTAGAGGTTACAATAGGGCCTGGTGTAGTTGGCGGTTCAGGTGTTGGTGGTGGATCAGGAAGAACAGCTACATTATTGCCACCATCCGTCGTTGGAAGATTTTGCGCCTGCTCTTCTTCAATAAGACGCTCTTCCAAAAGCTCTCCTTGGCGCTGCTCCAAGAGTGTTGGTATTGCTGCCAAGTCCTCTGCAAGGAAAGTGCCCGCAGAAACAATATAATCACTATTGTTGTAAATTGCACGCAAGGTAAAGGCATCCAAGCGTTCGGTGTCAATCTGGTCTATAGAGTATGTAGTCTCTTGGCTTTCGCGGTTATTGCTCACGGTCATCATAGAGCCACCGGGTAAAGCGCGGCCATTAACATCGCCAAGCCCTGTAAGCATGGTGATAACAACCTCGCCGTCGGCATTGCGTCCCATAACAAACATGGTTCCGCGAACTGCAAGGGCGGTATTGCCTATGCGTGTTTCCATAGATGCGCCACCGTTATTTGTGTTGACAATAACCAGGGCAGAGCCGCTTTGCACAGAAAGTGACAGGCGGTTTTGTGTTGTAGATGTCACAACCACTTGGCTGCGTTGGTCCATCTCAAAGATATTGTCGTCATCAAACTGTAGGAAAACAAAGGTATCCAGCCCTGTGCTTAGTACATTGCCTGTTGCAAGACGCTGCCCTTCTCTAGGAGTGAAAGAGTTTGTGCCCCGTGTTAAGGTGGCATCGTTGCCCTCTATGAAAAATATGTTTATATTTCGCCCTATGGGGTCTGCGGCATAAACCGGCTGAGCAACCCCAATGCCCATGGCCAAAATTGTCATGGTTGCTATAAAACGTTTTAATAATCGTTTACCCATTAATTTCATCCCCTTTCGGTAAATTTGGTGCTAATACGAATATATGGCAGCGTGTAATACGCTATTATACAAATTGATAGTACGTATGGCATTATTGCCTGTATCGCTGATATAGAGCATGTTGTCATGCACATTAACGCCCTGCGGCAAATGGAAAGTAGCGGCATGCGGCAAGCCATCATCGTGGCCTGGAAGACCACTGCCGGCCAAAGTGATTATTTCGCCATCTGGCAAAATAGCTCTAATGCGGTGATTACCAGTATCTGCTACAATAAGGATATCTTGCCAAAGGGCCAGACCCCGCGGCATATTGAACATCGCTTCGTCATATGATCCATCGGCAAAACCGCCCAGCGGGATATGATCCCACCCATCAGAAAAATATGTAATGCTAGGGTCGATTTCGTGTGGAAAAACCATAATCCCAGCCAGTGTTGTCACTTCGCCCTCGTAAATCATGCGGATAAGGTTGTTACCGGTGTCTGCCACAAAGATTCTGCCGTGGCTATCCGCCGCTATACCCATTGGGCCGCTAAATAGTGCCTGATTGGCCGCGCCATCTCTGTGCCCAAAAGCACCAGCCAGCCCGGCTACTGTGGTTACATTGCCCATAGTGTCCACTCTGCGTATCACATGGTTGCCACTATCGGCAATATAGATAGCACCGTCAAGCCCTGCGGCCATGGCCGATGGCCTATTAAACAATGCCTCTACGGTATTGCCATCCCTGTGGCCGGCATTGCCGTTTCCGGCAAAAGTAAACACACCGCCTTGCAAAATAATTCTCAAAGCATGATTCGCGCTGTCCAACACAAAGATATTTCCGCCAATGCCCATAATCATATCTGCGGGGCGATTGAGCAGGGCTGCGTTTAGCGCGCCATCTCTATAGAGGCCTACGGGGAAGCGTTGTGCATCCATTCCCATAATGTTGCCGGCCACGGTGGCCACATGGCCATTCCAGTCTATAAAGCGTATCAAATTGTTGAAGGTGTCTGCAACATACACCCCATTAGGCGCGGCCAATGTGCTTGCCGGTAAATTAAACTGCGCCATCATTCCGTCTGCTGCGCCATGGCTACCCGTCCCCGCAAAGGTGGAAACCACGGCTGCGTCCTCTGAGGCGTTCACATTAACTGTTGCAACACCAAAGAGCATTGTTACTACCATCTTCCCTGATAAAAATCTTTTCATAATACACAACCTCCTCCTGTAAGTGTATCGTCATAAAACTGCATTTAGTTTATATATTTCCATTGGTTCGCTTTTGCCTTTTAACTTAACTTCGCCTATGGATTCTGCTTCTATACGGCCTTCCAGGGCTTTGTATACATCATCGCTGATAAGCACCTGAGACCGGGCAGAGCTGGATTCCAAGCGAGCCGCTGTGTTTACGGTATCACCTATGGCGGTGTAATCTTTTCTAAAAGATGGGCCAAGATTGCCCACAATTGCTTCGCCGCAATGCACGCCAACGCCAAAACCTATGTCTATCCCTAGGCGTTCTTTTATAGAGGTGTTTACGGCTTCTGCGCCCAAAACCATGTCCCAGGCGGCTTTTACAGCCTTGTATATATAATCCTCCTGCGGAACAAAGCCATTAAAGAGTGCCATGGTGGCATCCCCTATAAATTTGTCCACCGAGCCGCCATTATTAAACACGGACGAAGATGTTAATTCCAAATATTCGTTAAGAATCTCCACAACCCTCTCCGGGGTGTCGCGCAGAGCCTCTGTCATTGGTGTAAAGCCTCTTACATCGACGAACAGGACAGCTATATGCTTCTTGCGGCCAACCTCGTCGCTATCGGCTTCGCCGCTTTCTATCAGGGCGTCTACCAGCTTTGGGTCTACATATTTTTTAAATGTGGAGCGCAAGCGTCCTTTTTCTACAGCTTGCAGCACATATTCGTAAATCAGTTGGTATAAAAACACTATTGCTAATGCCAAAAGCGGTGATAGCAGCGGCAACACATGGCCTTGCTGGTAAATCCACAGGGCTGCGAAATAATAGCCAACGCCCATCACCACAAATATTACCAAGGCAATGCGGATGTCCAGCAGCTCCCCTATGGCCATGGCCAAGATCAGTACTGCGGCCACTATCGCAAGGCCTATCCAGTCTTCCACATGCTGCTTAAACACCCCATCCAGCAGCATTTGCACCACATTTGCATGTATTTCTACCCCATGCATGGTTTCGCCGTGCAATATAGGCACAGCATAGTGATCCTGCATGGCCGCGGCATATGGGCCAATCATTACAATAGCCCCGGCATACATTATGGGGTCAAACCACGGCTCGAAAATATCCGCAAAGGATAGGTCGAAATACGCGCCGGGCACATCGGTGTAGCGTATATAGGTTTCAAAATGCGTGTTTACAAAGTCGATATCTAGATCGAAGCCCCAATGTTCTGCATATGTGCGGGCTATAACCACCGGGAAGGAATATACCACCTGCCCCTGAAAAATCTCCCGCAGCATGGCCGAACGCTTTACGCCATCGTCATCTGTTGTGCCATTTACAGGCCCATAGCGCACATAGGGCAACAGCTCCGGGATGGGCAGTAGGTGGCTTAGGATTACAGGCTCCAGCGAAAGGGTTGCGCGGTCTACCCCTATATCAAAGAGGGATGCCAACACTATATTGTCGCTACCCTGCACGGCATCTGCCAAAACATCGTCTGTGCCGGGTATTAGCCCCTCTTCTGTAAACAGGATATCAATGGCAATGACGGCGGGTCTGTTAAACGGGTCCGGGTCGGAGTTGAGGATGCTAATGGCCTCTGCCATGCGTTGCCTGCTCCAATGTTCAAAACGGCCAAACTCGAATAGTGTAAATTCGTCTATGCCTACAACCATAATATCCGGGTGGCGCAGGCCATATTGCTGATATGCCGCGTCTTGCAGCCTATGCTCCAGCAGCGAAAAGGGGTTGATGTAGAAAATTGCAAATAGCAGAGCGGCGGCGGCTATGCTTACTAGCTTTTTTATTGTTTTTGCCTTCATAGTGTGACCTCCAATTCGTCATTGGAGAGCATATAGCAGTCGGCATCATATTCATTTTCAAAGTAGCTGCGCCAGCTTAATAGCTGTTCGTCTTTATACATTTGTGCAAAATGTGTGAACAACATGCGCTTGCAACCGGAATCTCTACGCAATTTTATGCCATCCAGCACGGTGGAATGTCCCCAACCCTTGTATCTGGGGTAATCATCCGGAGAATAGGCCGCATCAAAGATTACTATATCCACGTCTTTGCAGTATTTAACCATGTTTTGATACGCTGCATCGTCCATTGTGCCCACTTCGTTATCCAAAAGATATATCAGCGACTTTTGACCGTCTGTAATATGGAAAGAAGTGGTTTTGTCCGAATGATTTGCTGTAAACGGCGTGATGGTCAATGGTCCTGCCGTAAATGGAGCATCTTCTTGGATGGGTATACATTCTGCATTAGCGGCTTCTTCCAAATTTACAGGCCAATAAGGTGGCTTAAAAATGCCAAAGACTTGGCTTTTCAAGCTTCTTTCGTCTCGCGATACAGTAAAGATCCTTACACCCCGCTCTTTGTCAAAAATCGGCGAAAAAGCGCATAGGCCAAGGATATGGTCTATATGTAGGTGGCTTAGCAGGACGTCTTGCGGCCATTTAAGCTCTTCGGGGTTTTCTAGCATATCGCGGCAAAAATTAGTAAGGCCAGAGCCAGCATCCAAAATAATGGAATAATCCCCCAATGAAAGCCTTATGCAACTGGTATTGCCGCCAAATACTCCGCCATTTTTTCGATGGGACGGTATAGAGCCCCGACATCCGTAGATTTTTAGTTTCATAAGAATGCAATCCTTCCCTAGATCAATTCTTCTCCTTGTTCCCAAACCTTGCTTTCGGCAAACAGTTTCACTAACTCCTTGTGTAGCTTGCCTTCTTCTGCCATCTCACCAAGAATAGACAGGGCCTTGTCCACAGGCACGCTGCGTTTATATGGCCTATCGGCGGCCACAAGTGCCTCAAAAATATCGGCAATGGTCATTATGCATGTTTCCAGATGGATATCCTTTGCCGTTAGCTTGCGTGGATAGCCAGATCCATCTAAAAATTCATGGTGGTTTCTGGCCAATTCCGGCACATCTTTATAGTTTTTGTAATATTTCCAGAAGGCCATTTTGTCCAGCAGGCGACCTGTTATCACCACATGGTCTTCCATCTGTGCCCTCTCGCTGGCTGTTAGCGTGCCTTTTCTTATGCTTAGGGCCTCCATATCGTATTCGTCCAAAAGCGGTACAACCTCACCCTGCACATTTCTATATGTGATATCTGCAAGCTTTTCGACCTTTGCAAAAGCATCTTCGGGCAGAAAACCGGATGGGTTAACAGTCTCTACAAGCATTAGTGAGTCGCTTAAAGCCTTTTCTTCTTTATCATATATTTCTTTGCTTAAAATACCTTTAAGAAAGTCGATTTCATTTTGGTGTCGTTTGATTTCAAAGCGATCTCTTACTGAGGATATTTTATCGCCAAGCCTAGAGGTCTTGTCCATAATATGCACGGGGGTTACAATTTTGCCGATATCATGCAAAAGTGCTGCAACAGTCAGTTTTTCTACTCTATTTTCGTCAAAGTAGTATGGGTGGCTGGGCGAAAAAAGATCTTGCAGGTATAAGGCAAAATTTCTGCAACATTTGGCCATGCTATGGGTGTGCGTGCCAGAATACCGCGAACGTTCGTCTATGGCTTGTGTCATCACAGCCACAAAAGAATGAAACAGCATTTTTATGTCGCACATATGCATTAGGTTGGCCAATGTATTTGCGGCCAAATTTGCCAAAGCCGTTATCACGGGTGGTGTAAAAACATTGCCATAGGGTACAACCTCACCTGTGTTGGTGTCTGTGGCATTTATAAGTTGTATAACCCCAAGCACCTCTAACTCTTTGTTGCGCGAAACAACCAAAGGCAAGGCTAGCATAGATTTCGTGGTGTATCCCATTTTTTTGTCAAAGTTCTTTGGGCCGCTAAAGCTAAATTTGTCGCTTGTGTATACATCGTCAATCATCACAATTTCGTTATTTAAAGCGGCATACGCACTGACATTTTCTATATTGTTAGAATCCATCACAATAGGCGGCAGGTTTATTTCATCGTCCGACTGAAAAATACCAAGAGAAATATTTTTGATAATTCTAAAGCATAGCTTGCCATCTTCTACAATATATAGCGTTCCACCGTCAGAGCGGGTTATTTCCATCATTTTTGTGAGGATAATATCAAGAAGTTTATCGTAGCGCGTTTCGCTATTAAAGGCAAGTACGACATCAAACACTTTTTCAAAGTCATAGGATTTTCTCGTGGCCTTCCCCTCCATATTAGTAACATGCTCTTCCATGCCTTATGCCTCCAATGTCTAAAACTTAAAACAAATAGCCAGTTACGATTATAGCACATAAATGATGCGTCGTCAACCATTATTTTATATTCTCAAATTATGTTAAAGTTGGAAAAACGAGGGCGATTAGACAAAGCCTGCGATTTGTTGCTCGCAGGCTTTGTTTATGCTTAAACTCTAGATAAATAAGTTTGAAATTATGCTGCATGCATCCGGCTTTCCCATCCGGCTTTTTCAATGCCAGTATGATAATAGGAACAAGAACGATTTGTAAAATTATTCCTGGCACTGCATTGATAAAGGCTTCGGCCAAGAAAAGCTCGAAAGAAAATGGAATATCCATAACGCCCAGTAAAACCGTTCTGGCCGCCGCCCAAACAACGCGCTCCGCCAGCATAGCACCTATTAGGGATATGTAGAGGTTTACAGGGGTTTTTGACAGCTTGCAATACAGCAGGCCTATTATTCCGCCATATGCTGCAAGCTCGAAGGTCATGGAGATGGCCGTGGGAAACAGCGGCGGCATGCCTATCATCAAAAAGCGTGTTAGCGGCAAAATAAGCCCCACAAGGAAACCATATTTTGGCCCTAAAATTATGCCGCACAGAAGCACCGGCAAATGCATGGGCAATAAAGCCGCCCCAAACAGCACATTACCGGCAAAAAAAACGGCAAAACCAGCCCCAAATTTAAAAACAATGCGGCCAACACCAAATCTTGTACATACTTGCTTTTCATAAAAAATTCATCATCGTCATTTGAAAAAATTGTGGCAATACAAAATGCCAAAAAGCCCTATGCGGCTACTGCCGCACAAGATACCTTCTTGGCATCGTTTTACGAATTTATAAATTTGCTGCAAAGTATTGCTGCGCATATCTTCATGATATACATTGTGTTTATTTTAGCACAGGCGGCCGCATTTGTCAACCGCCTAATTTCTTGACAATATCGCTTATGTACGTTTGGATTGATGTAGGCGCAACACCGGCTACTGTGATGCTGCATTTATCAATGGGTATCAGGATTTTGTGGGCAGGGCTGGAAGACACCGCCTGCGCCATTTTGGGGCTCACCTCGCCATGCATAGAATTGGCAGCAATAATGCCTATTACGCCGATAATATAGTCGGCCTTTGCGGCATTATAAATAACGGCATTTTCGCCGGTTGCGGCATTATGCGCGCCTGCTTTTAGCATGGCTGTAGTGGCTATCGAATTTGTGCCAACCGCCGTTATTATCGCATTGTCAAAACTGCTTCTAACCTGCTCTATAACCGCCTTGCCAATGCCGCCGCCCATACTGTCTATCACTAAAATATTCACTGCCCGCTCCTTTACTTGAAAAACAAATTCATGTATCAAAAAGCCCGCAAAATAAACATTTGCGGGCTTTTGCTACGACCGGGGTGAAGGATTTGAAATCCGAACCCCGGCTGCGCCATGCGCAGCACCGCGAAGCGTAAGCGTAGCGGGATTCATTCCCGCGTAGCGCGGGGCTTGGGGCAGAGCCCCAATTATACGGAGAAAGGGGGATTTGAACCCCCGCGCCGCTTTCACGACCTACCCGCTTTCCAGGCGAGCCTCTTAAGCCACTTGAGTACTTCTCCATGCGTGCTACGATTATGCACAAAGACTATTATAATAGAAGGGTTTGGAAAAGTCAAGCGTTATATAACCCGTCCTTGTAAATTTTTTCAAATTTTGTACAACCAACATGAATTTATCCTGTCTAATACTTATAAGGACAATTTACAAGGAAGGAGTGATTGCGATGCTCGGTGTGAAAATACACGCAGTTGCTCGCTATGTGCCGCAGAAGGTAGTGACTAATGACGAAATAAGTTCATGGGTTGACACATCCGACGAGTGGATTATACAGCGTACTGGCATAAGCCAAAGGCATATGTCTACCGGCGAAAATACATCCGATTTGTGTGTAAAAGTTGCTGAAAGCCTGCTGGAAAAGGCAGGGCTTGCAGCGGATGATATGGACTTGATATTGGTTACAACAGTAACGCCGGATTATCTATCGCCATCGGTATCCTGCATGGTTCAAGGTGCTATAGGTGCAAAAAACGCCTTTGCCATGGACATAAATGCCGCCTGCACAGGGTTTGTTTACGGGGTTTCTGTGGCGCAGAAATATTTGGCCGGCGGGCAATGTCGCCATGTGATGCTGATAGGTGCAGAATTGCTGACAAAATATGTTGACTGGACCGATAGAAACACCTGCATACTCTTTGGGGACGGCGCAGGCGGAATGATTTTGTCCGCTGATGACAGCAGATATTACGCAGAGAAGCTCCGTTCTCGCGGTGCAATGCCTATCACTCTATCCCACCAAAAGGTTGTCAACCCATTTTGTGAAGGCGAAAGAGAAGTAGACTATCTGAGAGTGGATGGTCGAGAGGTTTTTGAGTTTGCTGTTAAAAGCGTTTCGGCCAATATTAATGAATTGCTGGAATCTGCCGGATTGACTCTGCCGGATGTAAAATATATCATACCGCATCAAGCCAATGGGCGCATTGTGGAGGGCATAGGCAAGAAGCTTAAAACCGATATTTCTAAGTTTTTTATCAATATACAAAGATACGGCAATACGTCTTCAGCAAGCATACCCATTGCTTTAAGCGAGATGATGGAGGGCGGGCTTGTGGAGAAAGGCGACAAGATAGTGCTATCAGGCTTTGGCGCTGGATTGACTTGGGGCAGCATATTAATCGAATTATAATGTGGGGTTGATTTTGATGAAGGTAGTGATGTTTAGCGGGCAAGGCGCGCAAAAGGCGGGCATGGGCAAGGAATTTTATGATAATTTCCCTGTTTGCAAAAGAACTTTCGATGAAGCTTCTGGTGCGCTTGGGATGGACATGGCTAAGCTGTGTTTTGAGGAGAAAGAACTGTTGAGCAAAACTGAATATGCCCAGCCGGTACTTTTGACTGTGGGCATAGCGGTCTATCGCATGCTGGCGGAGCGCGGCTTTGCTCCGGATATCCTTATGGGACTGTCTTTAGGAGAATACACCGCTCTTGCTGCCGCCGGGGCTTTTGAATTTGCAGATGCCGTGAAGCTTGTGCATAAACGTGGCAAAATTATGGCAGAATTTGCAAAAGATGGCGGGATGCTGGCCAGCATCGGGGTTGATAAGGATGTGCTGGAGGATATATGCCGCAAAGTAGCCGAAATAGGCTTTGTGGCGTGTGCCAATTACAACACATACGAGCAGATTGTATTGGCAGGCGAGCATGCGGCACTTGAGGCCTGTGCGGTTGAGATAAAGAAAGCGGGCGGCAAGACAATGCCTCTTAAAGTATCCGGGCCGTTTCATACCCCATTGATGTCCGATGCATCAGAAAAATTCTCCCACGAATTAGCGCAGTATCGTGTAAAAGAAACAGCCCTTCCGGTTATCTCAAATGTTGATGCCGAACCCTTTCGCATAGAGCGATGCGTTGATATTTTATCGAAACATATGGTGTCGCCGGTGCGATGGAAGGATTGCGTAGAAAAAGCTGTTTCTGTGGGCGCAAACACATTTGTAGAGCTAGGCAGCGGCAAAACCTTAATGAATTTTGTGAAAAAAATTGATGGCTCCGTTAAAAGCCTTGCAATAGAATCCACAAAAGATTTGGAGGAGATTTTGTGAACAACCGCAAAACAGCAATTGTAACAGGAGCGGCCAAGGGTATTGGGCGTGCCATAGCCTTGCGTTTTGCCCATGGCGGGGCAAATGTTGTGCTAAATTATCGTTCAAGCGACCCAACCGACCTTGTTAATGAAATACTGGCACTAGGCGTGGAGTGCTTGCCCATACAGGCGGATGTTTCATCATTCGAGCAAGCCAAACATTTGATTTTTCGCGCGCAAGAAGAATTTGGAACAATTGACTATCTTGTAAACAACGCGGGCATAACCAAGGATGGCCTGATATTAAAGATGAGCGAGAATGATTTTGACAATGTTGTAGATATAAATCTAAAAGGCGCATTTAACACCATTCGCCATGCCTCGCCCATAATGCTAAAGCAGCGCAGCGGCGCGATTGTGAACATAACCAGCGTGGTGGGTGTGCATGGCAATGGCGGGCAGGCCAATTATGCAGCCGCAAAGGCAGGGCTTATAGGTCTTACAAAATCAGTTGCAAAAGAGCTGGGTTCTAGAGGTATAACAGCCAACGCCATCGCACCTGGGTTTATAGAAAGCGATATGACGGATGGGTTGCCGGATGCTATAAAAACAAAGCTGCTGGACAGTATTGCGCTAAAAAGATATGGGCAGGCCGAAGAGGTGGCGGATGTGGTGCATTTTGTGGCTAATTGCAAATATATGACAGCGCAGGTTATCACCATTGATGGCGGCATGAATTAGTGGATTGAAAGGGGTTAAATTTTCATGAACAGAGTAGTGGTTACAGGTATGGGGGTTGTCTCTCCTATTGGCAACGATTTGCAAAGCTTTAGCGACAATTTGCAAAAGGGCATGGTGGGTATTGCCCCCATAACCCGGGTTGTTATCGAAGATTCGCCTATAAAGCTGGCGGCCGAAGTGCGGGATTATAATCCCGAAGCGGATATTCCGAAAAAAGAAATCAACCGCATGGACAAATTTTCGCAATACGCGCTGTCCGCCGCGGCACAGGCCATGGAGCAAAGTGGGCTTAATCTGGATCAGGTGGATAAAAAGCGTCTGGGGGTTATTATTGGTTCTGGCATAGGCGGCATGGAGACTTTTGAAACTGAGATAGTAAGGATGTACGAAAAAGGCGGCCTTCGCATTGCCCCGCTGTTTATCCCTATGATGATAGGGAATATGGCATCGGGCAATGTAGCCATAAAATATGGCGCAAAGGGCATTTGTACCAATGTTGTTACAGCATGTGCATCGTCTACAAATACAATTGGCGAGGCCTTTCGCAATATCAAACATGGCTATGCGGACATCATTATCACCGGCGGCGCAGAGGCCAGCATAACAAGGGCAGCTGTGGCGGGTTTTAGTGCGTTAAAGGCATTGACCCGGTCACAAGACCCTATGCGGGCATCAGTACCTTTTGACAAGGAGCGCAGCGGCTTTGTTATCGGCGAAGGCGCAGGCATATTGGTACTGGAGAATTACGACATGGCTGTGGCGCGCGGCACAAATATTTTGGCCGAGATTGTAGGATATGGCACAAACTGCGATGCATACCATATGACCGCACCTTCGCCTGATGGCGAGGGGGCGGCAGATGCAATGTCTCTGGCCATAACCGAAGCCGGCATCGACCCGGCCAAAGTTGATTATATCAATGCCCATGGCACAAGCACACCTTTAAATGACGCAGCCGAGACATTAGCTATCAAGAGAACTTTTGGCAACCATGCCGATAATTTGCTTATAAGCTCAACTAAATCAATGATAGGACATCTGCTTGGTGCAGCAGGCGCGGTAGAAGCCATTGCTTGCATTGCGGGCATGACAAGGGGCTTTGTGCCGCCCACCATGGGATACCAAGTGCCAGACCCGGAATGTGACCTTAATTATGTGCCAAACAAAAGCCTGGATAAGCAAATGGATTACGCGCTGTCCAATTCTTTAGGATTTGGCGGACATAATGCCACAATATGCATAAAAAGATGGGAAGGAAGATGAAGAATGAATTATAAAGAGATTATGGAATTGACCCAATGGCTTGAGAAGTCATCGTTTACGGCTTATTCGTTGACTGTGAACGGGATGAGCATAAGCGCAAGCAAACAGCAACAAGCAGTAGTGGCACAGCCCCTTGCGCAGGCGGTTAGCTTGCCTGAAATAACTGCACAGCCCCTATTTACGCAACCCCCGGCAGCTGTTGATAAAACTTCTGATAAGGCCGCCGAGGGCCATATAATAAGGTCGCCAATAGTAGGCACATATTACGAAAGTTCAAACCCCGAAAGCCCGGCTTTTGTAAAGATAGGCCAAAAAGTGAAAAAAGGCGATGTCCTTTGTATTCTTGAAGCCATGAAGGTTATGAACGAAATTACATCTGATGTAGACGGTACTGTGGTGGAGATTTTTGCATCCAATGGGGATATGGCAGAGGCACGTATGCCGCTGTTTAGAATCGAGGTGTAGACAGTATGTTTAATAAAATTTTGATTGCCAACAGGGGCGAAATTGCCGTGCGTATTATTCGCGCCTGCAAAGAAATGGGTATTGCAACTGTTGCAATATTTTCCGAGGCGGACCGCGAGGCTCTGCATGTGCAAATGGCAGACCAAGCCGTGTGCGTGGGAGATTCGCCCAGCAAGGACAGTTATTTGAATATGCATAATATTATATCCGCCGCTATTTTGACCAATGCAGAGGCCATACACCCCGGTTTTGGTTTTTTGTCAGAAAACGCCATTTTTGCAAATATGTGCGAGGATTGCAATATCAAATTTATTGGGCCGTCTGCCGCCGCTATTGATGCAATGGGCAATAAAGCAAATGCCCGCGAAGTGATGAAAGCCGCTGGCGTGCCTGTTATTCCCGGTAGCGACGGCACAGTAGACACCCCCGAAGCCGCGCTGGAATTTGCAAACAAATACGGCTATCCGGTTTTGCTAAAAGCCTCGGCTGGCGGCGGCGGCAAGGGTATACGCCTTTGCAACAATGATGAAGAATTGAAAAAAGGCTACGAAGCCGCCAAAACAGAGGCGCGCATGGCTTTTTCTGATGACGACATATACATGGAAAAGGCCATAGTTAACGCCCGCCATATAGAGTTGCAGGTTATTGGGGACGAACACGGCAATATAATCCATTTAGGCGAGCGGGAATGTTCTATGCAAATCCGCAACCAAAAGGTTTTGGAAGAAGCCCCATCGTCTGTTGTTACCCCACAGCAACGGGCAGAATTTGGCGAAATTGCCATTCGTGCGGCACGAGCCTGCGACTACAAAAATGCCGGCACATTGGAATTTTTGCTGGACAAGGACGATAACCTATATTTTATGGAAATGAACACAAGAATACAGGTGGAGCATCCGATAACAGAAATGATAACCGGCTTTGATATCGTAAAAGAGCAAATTTCTGTTGCTGCGGGCAACAAATTGTCTATTGCTCAGGAAGATGTGGAGCTAAGCGGCCATTCAATAGAATGTCGCATAAATGCCAGCACCACGGGACTTATAGAATATATGTTTCTGCCTGCGGGTTGCCTGGGTATTCGTGTAGATTCCGGTATTTATGCGGGATACACAATGCCGCCTTTCTATGATTCTATGGTGGCAAAGGTGATAAGCCATGGCAAAAACCGCGAAGAAGCCATTGCCAAAATGAAGCGGGCCTTGGATGAACTGGTGATAGAAGGCATAGAAACTAATGTTGATTTGCAAATGCAGATATTGGAAAATGAGGACTTCTTGAAAGGCGAATATTACACCACTACCTTGACGCAGTTGTTGGGCTTATAGGAGGCACGGCATGAACTTGTTTAAACGAAAAAAGCAGTATGTTACTGTTCAAGAATCCAGGCCCGGCGCAGAATCCAGCGTACCGGACGGCATGCTGGTAAAATGCGGCAAATGCCAAAAGGTGATTTACAACAAATTGCTGGGAGAACATAAAATTTGCCCCGGCTGCGGCGGGCACTTCCGCATTTCGGCCAAAGAAATGATTGGTATAATTGTTGATGAGGGAAGCTTTGAAGAGCGCGATGCAGAGCTTGTCCCTCAAAACCCCATTGGTTTTCCGAATTACACGAAAAAAATCGAAGAGCTGGGCGAAAAGTTGGATACTAAAGAAGCCGTGGTTACAGGGTTTTGTGCCATCCATGGTGTCAACACTATGCTCTGTGTTATGGATAGCCATTTTATCATGGGCTCCATGGGTTCTGTGGTGGGCGAAAAAATCACCCGAGCTTTTGAAGAAGCCACACAAAAGCAGCTGCCCATAATAATCTTCACAGCATCGGGCGGCGCGCGTATGCAAGAAGGCATTATTTCCCTAATGCAAATGGCCAAAGTTAGCGCGGCGGTAAAGCGTCATTCCGATGCGGGGCTGCTGTACATCACCGTGCTTACGGACCCCACCACAGGCGGCGTTACGGCCAGCTTTGCCATGCTTGGCGATATAATTTTGGCAGAGCCACAGGCTCTGGTAGGTTTTGCCGGGCGCAGGGTTATTGAGCAGACAATAAAGCAAAAGTTGCCCGCGGACTTTCAAAGTGCCGAATTTGTGCTGGAACATGGCTTTATAGACAAGATTGTTAGGCGGGACGAAATGCGCGATACCTTAGGAAGTATTTTGCGCATGCACAGTAAAAACCCTATGGCCGCTTTGAGAAGCAAAGGCAAAGAACTGACGGGCTTTGATTATTACAAAGGCAACCCCGATATAAAGCCATCCGAAGCTGTGGACATCTCTCGCAAAACCACCAGACCCACATCCAAAGACATTATATCGCATATTTTAACCGACTTTATAGAACTTCACGGCGACCGCAATTTTCGCGATGACGGCGCGGTTGTTGGCGGTGTTGGCTATCTTGCCGGAAGGCCTATCACAGTTGTATCCACCCAAAAAGGCTATAATCTGGAGGAAAGCATGGCCTGTAATTTTGGTCAGCCTCATCCCGAAGGCTATCGCAAGGCTCTGCGCCTAATGAAACAGGCCGAGAAGTTTGGGCGGCCTGTGCTAACCCTGATAAATACCAGCGGGGCATATTGTGCGGCCGGTGCAGAGGAACGGGGTCAAGGCGAGGCCATTGCGCAAAATTTACTTAATATGTCCGGGCTTAAAGTACCGATATTGGCAGTAATTGTTGGCGAGGGTGGCAGCGGCGGCGCATTGGCATTGGCATTGGCAGACAAGGTATATATGTTTGAATATTCGATATACTCTATATTGTCGCCGGAAGGCTTTGCAAGCATATTGTGGAAGGATTCGAACCGTGCAAAAGAAGCGGCTTCGGTTATGAAGTTGCGCCCTGTAGATTTACTGGATTTTCAAGTAATTGAAGGGATTATACCCGAGGTTGAAGGCGGGTTTGACAACGACATAGGCTTTTCGCTGGATTATCTTACACGATTGCTGGCATACGAATTTGATGCGCTTTTGCAAAAAACAGACGAGGAACTGCTGACAGACCGCTATAATCGCTTTAGGAAATTTGGAGATTTTTGATGATGAAAAGAAGCTGGGCCATTCGTGAATTGTGCCACATAAGCATATTCGCGGCAATAATTGCGGTTTGCGCACAAATAAGCGTACCCACCGCTTTTGGTGTACCAATGACATTGCAAACATTGGCTATATCGCTTTCGGGGGTAGTGCTTGGTACAAAAAACGGCACAATCGCTGTTTTGGTATATATACTGCTTGGTGCGGCGGGCGTTCCTGTTTTTGCAAGCCTCTCAGGAGGATTGGGCGTTATTTTTGGAAGAACAGGCGGCTTTATTCTTTCGTTTCCTTTTCTAGCTTGTGCAGCAGGTATAGGCGCGAAAAAGAGCAGGCTCTGGCTTATCTTGTGGCTCGCAATAGGCGCAATAGTTAACTATATTTGTGGCGCGCTAATGTTTAGCTTTATAACCTCTAATGGATTGGCCGCCTCTTTTTCTTTTGTGGTTGCGCCTTTTGTGCCGATAACGATAATAGAAATTGCTCTGGTGGTTATGTTTGGTAAATCTATCAAGCAGGTTTTGGTGATGCAGAGATGATTCCAGAAGAATTTCATATTTAAATAAAAATATAAATCAAAAAGGAGATATGAAAAATGACATTTGAAAAAGTTAGGGGCATTATAGCCGAGCAAATTGGTATTGCAGAGGACACAATCACTCTCGAAACATCTTTGGTAGATGACATCGGGGCGGACTCTCTTGACATTTTCCAGATAGTGTCTAATTTAGAGGAAGAATTTGGCATTGAATTTGCACCAGACTCTGTTGAGGATATGCGCACGGTTGCCGATGCTGTTGGATACATCGATGCGAACGCAAAATAAGTAAAGGAGTGGTGTATGATGAAGTCAAAGCTTTGTGATCTCTTGGGGATCAAATATCCTATCTTTCAAGGCGGCATGGCCTGGATTGCGGATGCGCACCTAGCCGCGGCTGTTTCAAATGCCGGTGGATTGGGCATTATTGCCGCCGGCAATGCTCCTGCCAATTGGGTGCAAGAGCAGATTGGCCTGGCTAAAACCCTAACCACAAAGCCCTTTGGCGTAAATATCATGCTAATGAGCCCCCATGCTGCCGAAATTGCCGAGGTGCTTTCGGATGAGAAGATTGCGGTTGTAACAACCGGAGCCGGTGATCCTTCACGGTTTATGGAAGGATGGAATAACAGCGGGATTAAGACTATACCGGTTGTTGCATCGGTTGCGGTTGCAAAACGTGTTGCAAAAAAAGGTGCCTGTGCCATCATTGCGGAAGGTGGCGAGGCAGGCGGGCATATCGGCGACCTTACGACCATGGCCTTGATTCCACAAGTTGTTGATGCTGTGGATATCCCTGTTATAGCAGCAGGCGGTATTGGCGATGGGCGCGGTATTGCTGCTGCGTTTATGCTGGGTGCTGCCGGGGTGCAACTGGGCACGCGGTTTCTTGTAGCAAAGGAATGTTCGATACACCAAAACTATAAAAACAAAGTCTTAAAAGCGTCAGATATAAGCACAATTGCGACAGGAAGGCGGCTGGGGCATCCGGTTCGCGCACTAAAAACGCCGTTTTCGCGGGATTTTTTCACCAAAGAATACGATAGCTCCATTAGCAACGAGGAGCTTGAAGCTCTGGGCGCAGGTGCACTGAAGCGTGCTGTTGATGGCGATGAAGAAAATGGCTGCTTTATGGCCGGTCAAATTGCTGGGTTGGTTGCAAAAGAGCAAGCCGCCGCCGAAATGATTGAAGAAATGTTTGCGCAAGCACAGTCAACGATTTTCTCGTTTTTGGAGGTGAGCGATAATGGATAGAGATGCGATAAAAAATATACTTCCCCATCGAGAACCAATGCTGTTGATTGATGAGGTTGCATTGCAAGACGGTATATCCGTAGGCAAATATCACGTGCGTGGCGACGAATTCTTTTTGCAAGGACATTTTCCGGGAAACCCGGTGGTTCCGGGGGTTATCCTTTGCGAAATGATGGCGCAATCATCATGTCTTTTGGTGAACTGGGATAGCGCGGCGGATGAAAAATATACACCCTATTTCACAAGCCTGAATAAAGTCAGATTTAAGAACAAAGTAATCCCCGGAAATACCATCACCTTTAAATGTGAATTAATCAGCAAAAAGGAGCCTTTTTACTTTATCAAAGGCTCCGGATATGTGGATGAAACCCTTTGTGTCTCGGGCGAGCTAACTTTTGCGGTTATAAAAGAATAGCATGAAGTCCTGTACAGGCGCGGGTTTGTAGTGTATACTTCTTGTATACACTACTTTTTTTGGGGAGGTTTTTTTATGAAAACAAATGGTGCAGATATAATTAAATTAATGAGAAAAGAAATGGGGCTTAGCCAGGAAGAAATGGCCGATCAATTGTTTATAAGTGTTCGACAGCTGGCGCGGATAGAAGCAGGAGAGGCTGATATGGGTGTATGGCAGTTTATCACTACCTTAGAGCTGCTAGGGAGCCCCACCGAAGACTTTTGGCTGCTACACTTAGATTCCGGGGAATACGCCAGTTATAGAGACTACAAGCGCCTTAAACGACAGCTAAGCAACGATGACTGGTCCGAAGCAAAAGATATCATTACCGATATAGAAAAAGGGCCGCTGATAAAGCAGCCCATAGTCAAGCAATTTGTATCGTATGTGAGAGCAGTAATTGGAGTGACCGAACCATCTGCTGAAACTATAGATAATCTGCTAAAGGCCATATTTATATCCAAGCCAAATTTTGAAGAAAGCAAAATATCCGAATACCGCATGTCCTACAACGAAATCCATATTGCATTGAGCATCGCAGGGTGTTTGATTGCCATGGATGAGCACGACAGGGCAATATCAATAGTGCAATCCATGATTAATGGCCGCGAAAGCAACAGGGTGTCTGAAGAGGACAGAGCAACTCTATTTCCTTCATTATATTTTACTTTGTCGCGTGCATTGAGAGGCGCAAGCAGATACAAAGAAGCTTTGAGAGCTTGCGACAATGCGGTCGAAGCTTGCCGCGAATATAATAATTTAAGGAGCATACCGGAAATATTGTATTGCATGGCGGATTGCTATCATAACCTAGGAGAAGAGAAACATATAATTAAAACCCATTTGGTGCGGGCATACCATATGGCTTATGCTGTAGGGAGGAACAAATATGCCGCAACCATAAAAGAAGGTTCGTTAAAATATTATGATGTAATTGTACCATGACAAAATCGTCATAAGAACTGCATACATACCATGCCGCTTTTGTCATGGAATAAAGGCCGCCATATATGATATCATGGATATTGCTCGGACTTGTTCCTAAGGGAGCTTGGCCATAAATAAACCTAGGGCTTGTTGTCACAAAGAAAACAAGCCCTAGGTTATTACAGATACAGAAAGGGTTGATCGTAAAATGAAAAAAATCCAGAAGCAATCAATTCCACAGCTTGACATGATCTTTCATAATTTGGTATGGACAATCACTCCGCGGCCGGTGTGGATTGTTGGTACATGCAATGAAGACGGCACAGCTAATTTAAGCACTATCACATGTGTTAGCAATACGCCGGGACCTCCGGAAAACATAATCGTGAGCATGTCTGCCAAGCGCACAATTGCAAATATACAGCGCGCAGGCGAGTTTTCGGTTAATCTTTGTAATGTAGAGATGGCATCTCTGGCCGATTATGTGGGGTCTGTATCCGGCGAAGATGGCATTAAGGATGCAATGCCCTATGGCTTTACCTGGGGCGACAAAGCCCGCGTGCCGGTGCTGGATGCAAGCCATTGTGTATTCGAGTGCAAATTATCTCATACCCATGAAATTGGGGCGTTTAACACATTTTTTGGCGAAGTGGTTAATTTGCAGCTTGATGCAGACCTTTCTCCGCCGACGGAATCCCGCGAGACTCTTATTAGCTGGTTTAGGTCGATTGATGTACATAAAATGAACCCGATGGTCTACCACTCTATCCTAAAATACTTCCGGGTTGGAGAAAAGGTTTAGCATATTTTTTATAATATGACATGATGTTGTCAGGTTAATGTGCTATAGTGATTTGCATAAATCAAGGAGGTTAATCTGAACAATGGGGGAAACATGGGGCGATATTGCTTTATTTTTTGAAAACAACATGGATTCGTATGTCGTTATGCTGCAACAGCATATCGGCATAAGCCTTAGAGTTCTTGCTATATCAGTACTTATTGGTTTCCCCGTGGGTATTTTATGCACAATTTACAAAAAACAGCAAAAATGGGTGATCGGGCTGTTTCAGGTGTTTAGGATTATACCCAGCTTGGCTGTTTTGGTTTTGTCGATTCGGTTTTTGGGCATTGGCATGGGGCCTGCTGTTGTCGCTCTTTCATTCTTGGCTATCCCCCCAATTTTGATGAACACTTTGGCCGGGCTTGAAGAAGTTCCCTTTTTTATGCTAGAAACAGCGAAGGGTATGGGCATGACCCCACTTCAGGTGTGGCTAAGGGTTCGTTTGCCCCTGGCATTGCCACTAATGCTTGCAGGTATAAAAACAGCTACCGTCGAAATAGTGGCTAGTGCCACAATTGCCGTCTTAATTGGCGCAGGGGGCTTGGGACAAATAATTTTTCAGGGCCTTAGCGTAAGGCGAACAGAACTGCTGTTGATTGGCGGTGCTTCCGTGGCGGTTTTGTCTCTTGCATCGGTATTTATGTTGGATTTGCTTGACCGTTTTTTGCAAAGATATAAACGTGTTGTTTGAGAAAGGAGTTTTTATGAAAAGAAAATGGATTGAAATTGTAAATATCGTGTTGGCGATGTTGTTTGTAATGTCTGTTACTACCGCCTGTTCCGGCAATGATGATAGCGTAATTCGTGTTGGCAGCAAGGACTTCACAGAGAGCCTAATTATTGCCGAAATATACTCCCTTGCCCTTGAGGCCGCCGGATTTACTGTAGATCGCACAGGCCACAATCTTGCCAGCGGAATCGTACATACTGCCATCGTAAATGGCGAGATAGACCTTTACCCGGAATACACCGGAACGGGCTTATTAACAGTACTTGGCTTGCCTTTAATGACAGACCCGATTGCGGTTTACGAGCTTGTTAAAAGAGAGTATTACGAGCGTTTCCAGATTACGTGGCTAGATTTTACAGAAGCCCATAATGGCCAAGGGATTGTAATTCGCACGGAATTGGTGCAGGAACTGGGCATCGCTACCCTATCAGATCTACAGCCCCATGCCCATCAACTTCGATTTGTTTCAACGGCAGAATTTCTTGACCGCGAGGATGGGTTGTCTGCTATGGTTGCGGCCTTTGGTTCTTTTGACTTCTACACCATAGACATTATGGGAGGCCGTGCCAGATACGAGGCTCTTCGCACGAATGCAGCAGATGTGAGCGTTGCTTTTACCACCGATGGCGATCTTTACAATACCCACTACTACACATTGCTTGTGGAAGATATTGTAATCTGGCCTCCGTATAATCTAGTACCGATAGTCCGAAATGCTGTTTTGGAAGAACACCCCGGCATTGCGGATGAACTAAATCGCTTAGCCCCTCACCTCAATACCCCTGCCCTTCTTCATCTAAATTCTCAAGTGATAATTTATGGCAGAGATATACAGGAAGTAGCCAGGGAATTTTTCGAGGCTTTACCATGACCCCGAACACTACAGCCGCCATTGAATATCAACATGTGGTTAAGCGGTTTAATGGTGCTAAATGTAATGCGGTAAACGATGTTGATTTGTGCATCAATGAGGGTGAATTTATTACAATCCTAGGCTCATCGGGGTCGGGCAAAACCACCTTGCTAAAGATGACCAATCGCCTGATCGACCCGGATTCCGGGAACATCATTCTGTTTGGAGAAAACATACGCGATGTTAACCCGGTGCTGGTGCGGCGGCGTATTGGCTATGTAATACAGCAGGTAGGACTTTTGCCCCATATGACAGTAGCACAAAACATTGCAATTGTACCAAAGCTATTAAAATGGGACAAAAAACGTATAGATGACCGCGTACGTGAGCTGACCGAGCTGGTAGGGCTAGAGCCCGATGAATTCTTGCCCCGGTATCCTGCGCAATTATCAGGCGGGCAGCAACAGCGCATAGGGCTTGCACGGGCTCTGGCTGTAGACCCCAAAATCATGCTGTTAGACGAGCCCTTTGGAGCTATAGACGCCATCGTTCGCTTGAATCTTCAAGACGAGCTTAAACGCATCCACGGCGGCCTGAAGAAAACATTCTTATTTGTCACTCACGATATCAACGAAGCTTTGAAATTGGGGACAAGGGTAATCGTGATGAACGAAGGCAGGGTGTGCCAGTTCGACACTCCCGAAAATATCGCAAAAAATCCGGCAGATGGGTTTGTCGAATCCTTGATACGATCGTGCCGCGAACAAGAAAAGTTTTGGGAAGGGTTGACTTAGCTTGGAACTGATACAATTTGCCCAGCGAAACCACAACCTGCTGCTTAGAGCATTAAGTGAACATATACAGATGGTTTTGATTGCCATTATACTATCTGTTCTGCTGGCTGCATTGCTGACACTAGCCGCTATGTTTTTTAGACGGATAGGCGTGCTTCTAACATATTTGTTTTCCATTGTATATTCCATTCCAAGCATAGCACTATTTGCGCTTATGATACCGATGCCGGGTATGGGGTTAGGAAGAAATACAGCAATAACGGTGCTGGTGCTGTATAATCAATTTATACTATTGCGCAATTTTATTACCGGACTTAATGGGGTAGACCATGCTATAGTCGAAGCCGCTACAGGTATGGGCATGACGCGCACCCAGCTGATTTTCAAAGTGCGTGTTCCGTTATCGTTAAAATCCATTTTTGTCGGCATACGTCTGGCTCTTGTTTCGACCATTGCCATCGCTGTAATTGCTGCTTTAATTGGTGCTGGGGGCATTGGGCTGCTTATAACCATAGGCTTGGAAACCGGCAATAACAACAGGGTGTTGTGGGGTGTTATATTGTCGGCCGGGTTGGGGATTATAACCAATGCAGTATTGGTACTTGTTGAGAAGAAAGCGAAATGATGGGATTGGCAAGAAAGTAATAATGTGTTATAGCCAAACAACTTTAACCACTAAAAGCGCGAAAGGGGTATTTCGTTATTGTGTATCGTTCTAGATTGATTCGGGCTTGATATCCCCGTATACGTATTTGTCATAGCCCTCGCAATGACGTTCTTGGAGTTATTGGCTTTCCTAAGCAAGACTAGCCTCCGGCAACGTCATTGCGAGGGCTATGACAGTACAAGAACCATGAGCTACCAAGCCCGAAGTAATCCAGTAACGTAAATTCCTTTGATTTGCCTATACTCGTTTAATTCTCCCCCAAGCATGTTTGTTTTTACGATATCGCAGAAACGCCATAAAGCGTACAATAACAAGAACATAACGGAAGAAACCAAATTCTAATACACACAAAAGCGCAGTCTTTAGCATATCCCCAGGTGTTATCCGAAATCTTTGGGTGTAGATGTGCTGCGAAAAAGCGCAAAGGCTTATAATAGCACCAAACACAGCATATATGATCATAAACGCAGCCATATACCCTAAGTTTAGCACATCAAAATAAACCGCTAATATAATAGTCAAAATTCCAAATAGCTCGATGATGGGTGACATCAGTTCATATAGCATATAGTACAAATAAGAGAAAAAGCTTACCAAGCCAAATCTTAGGTTAAACATAATTCTCCGGTGCGTAATCATGCTTTGAAGCAGCCCTATGTGCCATCTGCGGCGTTGCTTAGCTAAATCACGAAAGCTTGTTGGTGCTTGGGTCATACATATGGCGTTTGGCTGATAGCGCATACGATAATCAATACTATTGTTGCGACAGTATCCGTGCATTCTTAGAACAAGTTCCATGTCTTCGCCTATGCTATTAGAGCTGTAGCCTCCGGCACCAACAACTATCGACTTCTTAAACAAACCAAAAGCCCCAGATATAATTAGGTTGCCGTTAAATGTGTCCATCAAAATGCGACTGGCCAGGAAGGAGCGGTGATACTCCATGGCTTGCATACTTACCACTACGTTAAGCGGCAATCGGTATCTGGCTGCCTTGCCGCCTTCCTCCGTATGTATACATTGCGATATAAAAATCATTCCGCCAACAGCTACAACTGCATTATCTTCATATATTGGTTCTGCAATTTCCTTTAACGAATCCTTATGCAATTCAGAATCTGCGTCCATACAAACAAAATAAGGATAACGACTCACATTGATGCCCACATTAAGCGCATCGCCCTTGCCGCCATTTTTTTTACGTACCAGTATTAGGTTAACCCTGCCTATCATGCTTTCATAAACAGCTTCTATGGGTTGACATTCTAGTTCGTTGTTTATAGGGCGGTCTACAGGTTTCATATTAAATGTATCAATTAACTTTTGCGAAGTATCATCTTGAGAGCCATCGTCTATAACAACAATTTCGTGCTGATGATAGTCAAGAGCCAATAGAGAGTTAACGCTTTTAATAATTGTAACGGATTCATTATAAGCAGGAACAAGAACCGAAACAGGCAAATCGCCGCGGCTAAGTTTGCGTTTAAATCTCAACATGCGGTCGCCTTCATATAGTCTGTAGGCCCCAACCGAAACAGCCAGGAAGGAAAAGGTCGAAAACCCTATTAAATATAATATATAAAATATGCTGATAAAGTATAGAAGTTCTCTAAAAAATTCAATCATGCGCTTATTTTTTCACCATCCGTCTCCCTGCGGTCCTTATCTTGTGCTCCTTTTAACCCAAGCATATATGCCAGCATTTCTCTTGTGTGGTCATCGTTACCTTGCTGTAACAAATTGGCTTCATCAATTTGTTTAATTGCCACAAACAATCCGTTGCGCTCCAAAGCCAATACCGCCTCGGCAGCCAAATGGATATCTGTAGTGTTGGCGACAAGTTCGTCCAGTATCGGGCGAGCCGGCTTATGCATGTGCTTTTCATAGTAACGGATAACGGCTATTCGTACTTCGAAACTAGAGGAAGGACTTTTTAGGATTGGCAAAAAAGCGTCGCCATATCCATCCGAAAACCTAGTGATAAATTGTATTATTGCCACTAGTATATTATCATTCCAGCGGCGGTCGTCATTCCATAATTCATCCATCAATATTTCCTTATTACCTCTAAATCTTGATAGCATGTTTGCTAAAAGTTGGTCGTGCACAAAAAGAGACCCATCGTTAATAACCTTCAATGCACTTATCACCCCTTGGACATTTCCGATGTTACAAAGCGCATGCATGACAGTAGTGCGGCAATGAACGGTAGATTTATGTATATACGAAGTTAGTGAACCTATTATCAATCGCTGATATATACCGCTTGCTGCCTGGGGAAAATTACTGATAAAATCGGCAAAAAATGTGCGTTTTATGTTTGATTTTCGGCTGTATGTGCTGGCGAGTTTTTGGAAAGTAGCATTTCTTTTTTCTATGTAGTCGAAGTAATGTTCTGCATTTTCTTTCCTTAGATGCTGCAGCGCATGAGCATAGGCATCAAGCTGAACTGTGGCCGACAGCTTTCTTAATAAAAGCCTGTCATGCTTTGGTTCGTTATTCTTTCTACCGGAAGCTTTGATGGTTTGCTTATAAAGTATGCTTTTCCATTTTTCAACCATGTCTGACGAAAGGGTGTTTCGCTTACGGCTGTAACGAATGATAACGAAATTAAAAAACATCAACGAAATACAGAGGGTCATGAAAATGCCAACCATCATATAGATTCTAATGTCAAAAATCACCTTAAATCACCCCAAACTTCTTGAATAATAAAGAAGGATTGCTTTAAACGTTCGTGAAATTGCACATTGCTCCCCCACCCTTGCAATGGTATAGGCGACATCGAAACTTCGCCATCTGCCATTGCTATGCCTATATATATTTCTTGAACACTAAGCCCTTCTACCCCAAACCTATCAAAATAATCATCATGCACCTGCATGGTTGAAGGGTCAAAGAAATTTAGCAATGCCCACGGCAAGCGTATTTCAACCAGGTTTTCGCCGAAAAAGAAATCGGCTAAAGAATTGAAATAGGGAGATCTCGGATCTCCTATTCCGTGTGTAAGGATGCCTGTTTCTTGAGATCTAAGTCTTTGTAATTCACGTGCTTCATCTGTAAGAAACGAAAAGGTGTACGCATCAACAATACTTGTGTTTTGCAATGCAATGCTCATTGGCACAAATTCCGAATCCCATCTGGACGGCACAATAGTAAAGGGGTTTATCCCTGTCATTTCTTCGTAAAAACGTTGATATGTTGCATGATACCGCCTATTTACCAGCAAACGGCTTTCATGCTCGCCCGACAATATCAACAAAAAGTCTGATGGTCGCTCAAATGCCAGCCCATGGAAACCGGAAGTGCCGGAAAGCGGTGTCACATCTATAGGTAAATACATGGTGTTCTGCGGATTTACCCCATAACCACGTATCAATAAATACAGTCCTTGGGCACTGTATTGTGAATATATGCGTATGCCGCCATATTCGTGAACTAAATGAGAGTCATTCCAATCGTTAGTGTTGCCGTCTATTAATACGGGGCGCGCAACCGAGCCCGGCTCGAAAGCCAAAAGCCCATACCCCTGAGAAACAGACATCAAATTATGCCAATAATGGTTACGCCGCGGGTCCGAAGAAAAAGCAGTATTCCATGTGCGGCCTTCCCATGGGTCTTGCCAAGAAGAGACGATGCTGCCTGCCCAGTTTCTCTCTTCCATTTGAACTATTGCCCGGGCAAGTGATTCTCCTTGCTGCCACTCTGTAAGGGGCGGCGAATCCACCATTTGCGGTGCCCGGCTGGAAGAAAACCCAAACCCTGTTGCTATAACGGGCATGCTGTGGTATCTGACAAGCAGGTCCAAATATCCATCAAAAATGCAGCTGTAGTCCAGGTCCTCTAAAATATGTGCAAGGGCATTTAGTTGATAATACGATAAGTGACTTGCGAAATCATCAACAAAATAGAAAAGCCGGTATGCCGCAAATGTTCCCGCCGCCATATATTGCGAAGGAATTACATTTTCATGGTTTAATTGCACATATTTTCGTAGCTGGGCCGCATAAGCCCATTGATACTCCAAAAAGTCTATGGTAGGGTTTGAGATAAACCCAATGGGCCGCTGAACCTTAAATCTGCTTGTTTCGTAGGCAACAGCACCATCCATCACTTGTGCCAGCATCACTTCAAATCTTGAAGCGCCATAGGCCGAGCTAAAAAACTCGCCTTGAAAGCTATCCGGCAAAGTGGGGTCAAAATGGTTCATAAATGTTACTAAATCAGGACTCCATTCTGCGCCAACCAGAAGGCCTACAACCCAAGGCGATACATCCGAAAAGAAAAAATCAAGCCCCGTTCCATCAAGAATATTTACCCTATTGCCATGGATGATGTCTATCGCTTCTCTAAGCGCAGTAACTAGGCTGTCATAATCGTGTCCATCCACCCCTTGAAGAATCAGCAGCTGTCTGTTATTTGTTGTATTGAATTCATACAGCGCATTGTAAAAGTCAGGGTTCATGATATTTGAAACATAGAGTGTATTTGCACCCATCGCATCAATATACCCAAACCAGCGTAAAAAATCGTCTACAGTTGCACCAAATTCCCAAGCTGTATTTCCCGGGATGGCTGAAGTAATCTCTACACCGCGTAGCAATAGCGGAACATATGCCCCATCCGAATTTTGATACATAATAGAAGACCCTTCTGCACGAAAAGCAACAGATATAGGAGCATTGGGCCTAAAATCAATGAACATGCTTCTAGAAAAATATGCGTAAAATCCGCCAATCGCTATGATGATCACTATGGCTATGGCAACGAGATACTTTAACATGGGGATACGCCTCTCCTGATTTATTAACCTAATCCAAAACCCATATCGCATGACGTGAAGGGTGACTGAACTGACGTAAAATTTCTATGTGTTCATCCATCCATCGTCCGCGCTCTATCATGTAATTGCGAGCCCATTCCTGGGCCTCATCAAAACTTGATGGATTAATATCAAATATGGTTAAGCCTTGCTCCGCTTCCGCATTAGTTAGATTGCGACGCGCCATATGGCTCACTTGGGAGGGGTCGAAGCTATATCCCCACACTTCGAAATTTCTATCAATGGCAGAACCCAGCCAATCTTCTACTTCCTGCATGTAAAGGATAAGTCGCTCTTCGGCCAAAGCTCCCCTGCGCAATTCATGCCAACGGCGTATAACTCTTTCGGTAAAATCGGGGCACATCATCAATCTGTCGAACCAGCCGCGGTCAGCAAGAAGAAATCTATCTACAGGCATAGTCAAGAAAAAATTATTCATCACATTATTAAAATCCCAGACAGGCCCGGCCACAAGCCGGCCGCGCACATCTTTGTGAATATAGGTAGAACCCGACCACAGGTCGTTATTTGCAATAAACTCATTGATGATATAAAAATTTACGAAAGAATTTACATCAATATACTGTTCATATATGCCGGAGCTCCAAATTATTTCTGGCGAATATAGAAGTCGCTCTATGACACTTATACTTCTAGCTACATAATCACGCACATTATCACTCTGTTGGAATCTTCTGGGGTACATAATTTCCATGACGCCCCCCTCCAAGCGAATCGTGTATGCAGAAAAAGTATTAACTCTACGTTCGGGAGTATGGGTGAATGTGTCCAAGCGCGCAAGATAACTAGTGGCAGGCATGCCTTCTCTGTAGCGATTTAAGCTAACCCTGCCCGGGTCTACTCTTGGGGTCTCCATAAGGACATAAACACCTTGATATTCGCCATTCAAAATCAGTTCAAAAAACCGCACCTCAGGAACAAAATGCCCAGGCCCCATAACTTCAGCAGCTATATTCATCCAAATATAATTACGCATTAGTGTTTTGTCCAAAAACGGGCCATGCAAAGCCCATTCGGCATGAGGGTTCATGCCAAGAAGCGGCAACGGGTTATCTATAGCGTATACTGTGCCAGGATGAATCAAACTGATACGATAATTCGGTTTATCAAAGAAGCGGGATGAATTGCCGCGCAAGCGCATCATCGCCGAGGACTGATGAATAGCAGTATCGCCCACATGATTCCAACCATTTAAATTATCTATCACCGATACAGAAACCTCTATTTCTGTTTCACCGTTAGGGTCTGTATGAAATTGACGCATTTGTTCTCTAATGTAGGTTTCAGCACCAAACGCAAGAGGTCTCCCTGGTATTTCAGCACCAAAAGTATCAATCACAATTAGGGGTAAGTGCGTACAGAGCGTATTTCCATTGCAGGACAAACATTCGCCCAAGCCTGCTTCACTTAGACGCTCGCGATGCTGGTGGTGACGTTGTATGTCATCACTTGCTCCAACATACATCAGGCCCACCACAAGCCCTGAAATAACTATAAAGCCAAATATATAGCGAATAACACCAATGCGCAGTCTCGTCATAATATCAACCGCTTATCTCGTCATTTTGGGTAACTATGTTTACATATTCCACGCCGTCCCTTTCGTACAGCAGCTCTGTGATGCTTTGTCCTGCCTTGTTTGTGAGGTTATATGTCCTCCGATTCATCTCATAGATAAATTCGACGCTGCTTGTAGTTGTATTTTTTACACGAAGCAAGGGTTTCATTTTAAAATGCCCAAATACAATCCCTTCAATGTCTCTTTCCAGGCTCTTTTGACCTTTAATGATAAGCAAAATCCTATTTTCATTCCGAACTCTGCCCATTAGAAGCAGAACCAAGCTCACAACACCACTGCCGATAATTGCTGTCCAAAAATCGCCAACACCACAACATAAGCCGACAACAACTGCCCAAAAGATATATATTGTATCTCTCGAATCCTTTACGGCTGTGCGGAATCTTACGATAGAAAGCGCACCAGCCATACCCAATGACAAGGCAATGTTGTTTCCGATAACAGTCATCACCGTACAGGTCAATATGGTAAGTGTAACGAGCGAGACGTTAAACTTCTTACTGTAAGAAGTTCCTACATGGGTGTACCAATATGAAATATAAATTATTATGCTAAGTAATGCAGCCGCTGCAACGCGGACGGTAATATCTTGAACTGTTAAGCCGCCGCTTTGCGCAAGTGTGTCCAATAGTATATTTCTCATTTATTTACCTCGCCCTATAAAAACAAATATTCTTTTCCTACCATCCTGCCGAGGCAGTACTTGCTAACTGCCAACTCGCTTGCATTGACCTCATTAATGATATCTTTGATATAGCTAAGCAAAAAGCCATTATATTTTACTTCCATAACCACCAAATATGGGTCAAATATCATACTTTCTGCTATGTCATCTGAAAATATGTCAAAGTTAGTTTCCGAGCCATTTATATGATGGTCGAAGGTAACTCTTGTTTCATTTTCTTCGGCAACAAAAACTTTCCTTGTGTACGATACAACTGCTTTAGGGCGATAACATTGCATATTCATAATCCCAAAACATTCTCCTGCAAAATTGGAATCAAACCCCAGGAGTACAGAGTAATCCCCGTTAATAAGACTACGCGACTGCTCCTTATTTAATGTTAGTGAACGTTTTTTCTGCATCATGCCTTGCTTTTGCTTCATTTCGAGCTTCGCTGACTGAGATTCCTTACCATAGTTGCGCAGCCGTATCTTTCTCCGCAAATCAACACCGTCTACCTTTTCCTCAAAATCTCTATCATCAAGACTATCAAAGTATAAAGAGCGAATCAAATACCCATCCCCGCTGCTATGCCTATCTTCCTTAAGAAGGCCACCAAAGCGGCGAGACAGGTAGTAGTACTGTTCGATATTAATCAAGTATTTTTTCTCTTGTCTCAATATTTCAATCATAATAATATATCCATAGTTAATCATATTAAATATACATCGGATGATTTGTTCAAATTGTTTATATACAATTTTTCGAGCCTCCGATTCTATAAATAAAATTGGACTTTATCAATTGCAATCTATTTTATCAAATTCTGATAGCCTTTTAGTACTGACGTAAATTCATTATAACATAAATTCGTGTGGATTACAAGAAATTAATAGACCTGTCTTCGTTCAATAAGCATGGTTGCACTCTTAACTCGTTAATGGAAAGCATTGATGCACAAGCCAAGGGATATTATGAGTGATATATTCAGCTTTGAAAAGGCAAACCAACCCGAACAATGTACAACTATCCACAAAGTAAGGTGTAGCATGTAAAGCCTTGTATTTTCCACTCAATCCGCATAGTATCTTTGGTTGCGTGAATTTTAGATATAAGCCCATCTGCTA
>Ga0131853_10000152_pt1 | contig 115380 bp, 89 predicted proteins | sample TergutLab28metaG_FD_92764 | JGI IMG/M metagenome (GOLD analysis project Ga0131853, IMG submission 92764) | Labiotermes labralis P1 segment gut microbial communities from Petit-Saut dam, French Guiana - Lab288 P1 (version 2) (version 2) | ecosystem: Host-associated > Arthropoda: Insects >...
CCCTTAAATCTGTTCAACGACGGCTTATCACCATCATATGGGGTATGCTCACCAACGGAGAAGAATATATAAATCCTCCAAAATATGACCTTCCGAAAGATGCAAAATGACGTTCATATGTTCGCTTGTTGTTTTGCGTGGGCATGGTAAAATCTTGCTGATGGGCTGATGGGCTGAATACTGCCTAAGCCATATAATTACTGGCTTCGTAAGCTTTTGACGGTAACATCAAATGTGTTGTTTTACATGGGCATGGTAAAATCTTGCTGATAGGCTGATGGTGCTGAAACTACAACCCGCACCGGCTAAAGAGACCCAACCCGACCCGTTTTGGAATAATACGAATTCTCAATGCAGTCCGCTGGCAATTCTTCAAGCCGCGAATCTTTATGTCTACACAATGAACAACCCTATACGATGGATTGACCCAAGCGGATTGATGGCTCTTGACCCTACTACACAAGCTCTTAAAGACCGTTTTATCGCAACTGAATATGGTGGTCGCGTAAATGCAAGTGAATATGCGCTTGCACAAGGAGCCTTCGTTACGAACCTTAATGGGGGAGGTATCAACATCTCTCATAATGGTACCTCACAAAACTTTAATCTTAATAACGGTATGATTTCAGTTACTGCATTAAACAGTATATTTGGATGGAATGCTGGTTTTGCATTAAATGCGTATTCAGAGCGTATGGAACTTCACGCCGGCACTTTTCAATATGCGCATTATACTCGGTTTCTAAGTGAAAATAATTCTTTACTTGCACATGCGTTGAGATATCATCCGCTTTCAGGGACGATGCCGGGATTTCCAGATGGCAGCGAGTGGGGTACCTATATTGATTCAAGAATTTATGAAGACGGAATAAGACGGTTTTGGTATAGTACTAATAGATATTATACTCATGGAGTAAGGTATGCGCTTATGTGCAACGCTCCATCCGTCAGACCGGCTAGCCATATTGCAAGAACTCATACCCATCCGATTCAACCAAATGGTTCAATGCGCTTGGGAGAAGGGCAGAATTGGCCTACTGTTGGCGATGGGAATATTGCGAGTAAGAGTAGTATAAATGGAAATGCGCGTCCAATGTATGTGGTTACACCAAGTAGACACGTTTTGCGAGTATGTCCAAGTATTCCACTTAATACGCATAGCCCGGAAGGTAACCTCTTGCCAAGAAATTCCCCATATGTAACCATAATGTTTACATTCTAATAGAAAAGGGGCTGATTGAGTTGCGTTATTATTTTTTACTTTGTCTTAGTGTGTTTCTTTCATTTTTTGTGACAATACCGTTAAATGGGATAGAGATTTATGAACAAATGGGAGCAACGATTTCTGCGGGACATGCATCAAGCCTTGCCATAATGCAGGATGGAAGTTTGTGGGCTTGGGGAAGTGATTTTACACAAAATCCATATGTGCATCAATATAAACCCGTTAGAATAATGGAAAATATTGTTTCCGCTGATGTCGGAAATGAAAATACCTTTGTTCTCAAAGCTGATGGAAGTCTTTGGACGTGGGAAGGTTATATGTTTATAAATAATAATGTTTTTGATTCAAGACAGTTTACTTCAAGATGGTATGATGACCCCATAATGATAATGGAAGATGTAATTGCTTTTTCGGTAAGCGAGAACCACGTAGGGGCGATAAAATCAGATAACAGTCTTTGGCTTTGGGGCAATAATAGTGGTGGTCAGATTGGAAATGGTACAACGGAAGCTCAAATTGTCCCAATTAAAATAATGGATGATGTAGTCGCTATTTCAACAGGAATCGGACACACAATGGCGACAAGAAACGACGGCAGTTTATGGGGTTGGGGTGCTAATTTTGTCGGTCAACTTGGAGATGGTACAGAAATTGCACGTCACGAACCTGTAAAAATTATGGAAGATGTGATTCATGTTTCTGCTGGTTCTATGCACACGGTAGCTGTTCAATCTGACGGAAGCCTTTGGGCATGGGGATTCAACAGGCGCGGTGAAATTGGTGATGGTACAAGGGAAATACATTTAAGCCCTATAAAAGTAATGGAAGATGTAATTGTTGCTTTTGCCGGAGGAATTATGGATTCATGGATGCGAGGCATAACAATGGCAATTAAATCCGACAACAGTTTATGGGCTTGGGGCGGCGAATGGCATTATATGAATGAGATTCTCGGAGAAGAACCTATATTTAATTACGGAAGTACCCCAGTGCGAATAATGGAAGATGTAGTTTCTGTTTCAATCGGAGATTGGCATACATTGGTACTTCGTGCAGATGGCAGTTTATGGGCGTGGGAAGGTAATGACGTTGGTCAACTTGGAGACGGAACTAATATAAGGCGCGACGAACCTGTAAAAATCATGGACGGCGTAATGCTTCCGGGCGGCATCGAACAAGTTGAACCCCTTCCGCCCCCGCCGCCTCTCCCTCAAGACAGGTCGCCGTTTGAAGGTTTGCCTGACATTGTTGAACCCGGCACAACAAATACATCACTACGCTTTACCATTGTAAGCAATAATTTTCTCCACGATGAAACTGTACAGCAATTAGAAGTTGCCCCATTCATCAGCCAAGGCAGAACAATGGTTCCTTTGCGCATTATCGCGGAATCTCTTGGCGCGGAAGTTGACTGGGACAATGCTACACGAACGGTAATTATCTCCGGGCGCGAAGAAACGATAAACTTAATTGTTGATGTTCCGCTACCCGGTGATATGGGTACGCCGATAATTGTAAACGGATTTACTTTCGTGCCTGTACGTTATGTATCCGAAAAATTAGGCGCATCCGTCCGATGGGGCGGGGAAAATAACGCCGTATATATTTACGGCGCGTGATAACGAGCGAAATGCCGCCGCAGAATCTCGTTGAAGCGTTCAGCATGTCGGCACGGAATGTCAGTACGTAACGTGTAATTCGTTGGTGCGTCGCAGGACGGGAGTATTACGAACTTCCAAGCGGCGATAAACCCGTTAAAATTTTCCTTGACAGTCTTGACACAAAAATGCGTGTTAAAGCATTGGGGAGCATTGGTATACTTGCGGAATTTGGCAATAACTTACGAGAGCCGTATTCAAAAGCAATGGGTAACGGTTTATTTGAATTGCGAATTAAATTTGCAAGTGATATAACGCGGATTTTTTATTTCTTCGTTATGGATAATAAAATTATCCTTACAAACGGGTTTGTAAAAAAGACACAAAAAACGCCGCCCGGCGAAATTGCCCTTGCTATAAAATATAAAGCGGATTATGAGGGGAGAAATAAAAAATGAACAATTACAAAGATTATTTAGACGAACAACTAAAAGACCCGGATTTTGTCGCCGAATGGGAACGGCAAGCCCCGGAACGCGAATATATAAAGGCGATTATCGCTACTCGAATGGAGTTAAATTTAACGCAAGCGGAATTATCAAAAATAACAGGCATTAGGCAATCAAATATAAGCCGTATAGAAAACGGCAACAGTAGCCCAACCGTAGCCACTTTACAACAGATTGCAAGCGGAATGGGTAAAACGCTTCACATTGAATTTAGGCAAAAAGTCCATTCGTAATTAAAAAACAAGGGCGTGGCTACCGTCAAAATGACGAATAACCGCGCCCCTGCGCGTAGTGCGTTGTTTTAAAAAATCCGTTTATCTCTTTTTATGCGATACACGGATTTTTTTGTGCGTTCAATGGTACTTTGTGGGTTTTTGAAGTCCACAGCGTTCCTTTAAAGTCCCCGCATAGTTGTTAAAATATCTTCAAAAGTTTCGCGGCGGCGAATTAGTTTTGGCGTGTTGTCGGCTTGAATTAAAATTTCTGCAGGGCGCGGACGGTGATTGTATTGGCAAGCCATCGAGTATCCGTATGCTCCGGCATCCAGTACACCAAGTATATCATCTTCGCGAAGGGCTGGAAGTTCACGGGCGCGGGCGATATAGTCGCCAGATTCGCATTGGTTACCCACAATGTTGATTGTTTGCGTGTTTAAAAAATCTATTTCGCCGTCGCGATAGATTTCTACATCGTGGTGTGAATCGTAAATAGTCGGGCGTTTCAGAACAGAAAAACCCAAGTCTGTGCCGGCATAATGGGTCGAGCCGTTTGTTTTCACAGAATTAACCGTGCCAAGCAAAACGCCGCATTCCGCCGTTAAATAACGACCGGGTTCAATCATAAATGTAATTTCTTTTCCGTAACTTTTTGCGAAATCGAAAAGGTGTTTATCAAGAATTTCGCCCACAGTTTTTAATTCAAGGGGCTTTTCTCCGTCTTGTTTATGATATGGAATCGCAAAACCTCCGCCTAAATCAATGAATTCGAGGTCGTCGAATTGACGGGCAAGGTTCAGCAATGCGCCAACGCCTTCAAGATAAAGGTCGCCCCAATTTTGTGAGCCAATATGATGATTTATCCCGATTAATTTTAAGTCATGCTTTGCCAGAAGTTCTTTTACCTGAGGAATATATTCCGGCATAATTCCGAATTTTGTACCGTCTCCACCGGTAACAACTTTTTCGTGATGACCGCCGCCTATGCCGGGGTTAAAACGAAGCGCGATTCGTCCGCCGGGATTTACTTTTCCCAGCCTGTCAAGTTGCGAAAGTGAATCCACACTTACCGTGATGTTATTTTTCACAGCATACGAAAGCTCTTCTTCCGATACATTATTTACAACAAACAGCATTTCTTCGGGCATAAAGCCCGCCGCCATTGCCGCCACAGCTTCGCCCGCGCTTGAAATATCTGCATGACATCCCTCTTCGCGCGCGATTTTCAACAGCGTTAAATTGGTGTTTGCCTTGATTGCGTAGTTCACAACAAAATTCGGATAACTGCTAAGACTAAGCATTTCTCCGCAACGCTTACGAAAAATTCGCTCGTTATATACATACAACGGGCTTCCAAAATTTGCCGCAAGTTCTCGCGGGTCGTTGCCTTGATAAAAATTGAATGCGTCTGTAACTTGTCTCATATTTTTGCCTCCATTTGTAAAATATCTTTGCGAATTTGTTCGATTAATTCTTCCGCGCTTTCAAAACGGCGTTCGGGGCGTATGAAGCGTTCGAATTCCACTTTTATATACCTGCCGTACATTTCGTTTGGTTTTGCACTTAGTGTGGGAATATGTGTCTCAACGGAAATTTGAGTTTCGCCGGGGTTTGAAACAGTCGGACGCAAGCCGATATTTGTAAGCCCCGCCATAGAAACACCGTCAATAGATGTGCGTGTTTCGTAAACGCCGTTTTCCGGAAGAAATTTATCCCCACCGGTGTACAAGTTTAATGTAGGAAAACCCAAAACCCGCCCAAGTTGGCGGCCTTTTGTAACCTCTCCTGATACGAAAAACGAAAAGCCGAGCAATTCTTCGGCTTTTTTCAATTCGCCTGCGGAAAGAAATTCGCGTATTCGCGATGTACTTATCGTAGTTTCGGTAGCAACATTATTAATTACATGAATCTTTGCACTGTGCGCAATTGCCGCTTCACGCAGAGTTTCAATTGTACCTTCGCGTTTGTTTCCGAAACGATAATTTTCACCAACAATTATCTCACGCGGTTTTGATCCGATAAAAATTTTACGGCAAAAATCAACGGCAGACATCGCGGCAAAGTCTGCGTCGAAATCAAAGGTGACGATGTAATCTATGCCCAGTTCTTGAAGTAATTCGGTGCGCTCTGTTTTTGTGAAAATCGGCTTGTATTCGGGGTCGCGCAGAAATTTAAACGGATGCGGCTCGAAAGCCACAGCAACCGATGCAAGCCCCGCTGACTTAGCGCGGTTAACGACCTCGCGAAGCAAAGCCCGATGCCCAAGATGAATCCCCTCGAACTTGCCGATTGTTAAAACACAAGCTTCATACGGCGCGTCCATCAAAACATTATTTCAGAGCGAAAATTATTTTTATTACGGGAAAACAATCCGATTAACTGGTTTTCGCACTCCGTATAAAGCCAGCATTTTTCGCCCGGTTCGATTGAATCTTCCGAAATAACATATTCAGACGGCAACGGGTTTCCGTTAAGCGCGCGCGTAATCCCGTACGGTGTAACATACGCAACGGGAAACGGTAAGCTTTGTGTCACGGGCAAAATTAAGTCGTCAAGGTCCTCCGCGTTTTTAACTTCTTCAAGCGTAAACGCATTCTCAATTGAAAACATCCCGCTGCGTGTGCGTTCAAGCTCGCCCATGACCGCACCGCAACCCAACACCTCACCGATATCCATGCACAAACTGCGAATATATGTCCCCTTAGAGCAAGTAACTTCCATGAATATTTTTCCATCTTCGCGCTGCGGTTGTACTTGTAAATCAAAAATTTTTACCGCTCGAGGAGGTCGTTCAACCGTCTGACCTTTTCGCGCCAATTCGTACAATTTTTTTCCGCCTATTTTCACTGCGGAATACATAGGCGGTACTTGCATATATTCACCGCGGTTCTCAAATTTGAAAGATTCCGCAACTGTTTTTATATTCTCAAAATCTACCGCCGCGTCACGGCGTTCTAATACTTTCCCTGAAATATCGCCCGTGTCGGTTATTATTCCCGTTACAATTTCCGCGATATATGTTTTGTCTGCCGCAGAAAAATAATCCGCAAGTTTTGTTGCGCGTCCGATACAAACAGGCAAAACCCCCGTTGCGTCGGGGTCAAGCGTTCCCGTATGCCCGGTCTTTTCTTTCGTAATCTTCCTGATAATCGCCGCAACATCATGGGAAGTATATCCTTTTTCTTTGCGGACATTTATTACACCCGTCAGACCTGTTCGTTTCGCCGATGCAATCATATTTTCATTCTCATAATTTTTTATTTCACGCTCTGCCAGCGAAAGTACGCGAGGAAGAACGATTTCAATCGTACCGTCAACGGTCGCACCCGCCGCCAAAGCATGCCCGCCGCCGCCAAGTTCTGCCGCGACGCGCCCAATGTTCGGCCCCTTCGATCGTAAGCTGACCTTCACTTGTTCCCCAGCCTTTTCATACACGAAAATCGCCGCCAAAGCCTTTCGCGTTCCCATCAAATATTCAACCACGCCGTCAAGGTCGGCTTGATTCGCGCCGACACTGCTTAACATTTCACGCGACAAAAACGTGTACGCGATTTTTTTATTTGCCGAACGCTCGCTGTTTTCCAACGCAAGCCCCAATGCCTTGCCCGCCGCAAAACGATGTACGTGCATAAGTTCGCTATATATTTGCGTAAACGGAATCATTTCCATAAGCCGCGCCGCGGTTTCCATCGTAGACTTCGCTGTAGCGTTATATCGAAAGCCTCCCGTGTCCGAAACCATTCCCGCATAAACTGCAGCCGCTATTTCCGGGGTAAGCTCAGTCAATTTTTCAATAATCTTATATGTCATCTCGCTCGCGGAAGACGCATCAGATTCAATATAGTTATAATCCGCAAAACCAATATTTGTTTCGTGATGATCAACACAAACAGTGATTTCTGCCCGATCGAAAAGCGGGCGCGCCGAACCAAGCCTGTCCGCGTCCGCACAATCCAGCGCGACAAAAACCTCCGGCACAAGCCCTTCAACGTCTCCCGCAAATAAAAAATCGCGCCCCGGGATAATCGCGTACTTACGCGTAAAAGGCTCAAGCATCACCCGCACATTCTTTCCCATCTTATGAAGGGCAAGCGCGAGCGCGAAACATGAGCCGATTGCATCACCGTCGGGCGCGGTATGCCCCGCAAGAATGAAATTTTCACGCTCGCGGAACAATTCTAAAATTTCTTTCAATTAAATCGCCTACTTATTCACATCATCAATCAATTTTCTCATACGCATTCCGTGTTCGATGGAGTCGTCGTAGATGAATTTTATCTCCGGGGTTTGGCGCAGATTGATTTTCTCGGCGACGCGTTTGCGAATAAAACCCGCCGCCCGGCTCAGGGCTTCCATTGTTTCTTTTTGCTCGTCTTCACCACCGAAAATACTTACGCGTATTTTGCAATACTTCAAATCCTGTGTAGTCTCTGCGCCAACTACACTCACAACCGCGCCAATGCGCGGGTCGGAAAGTTCCGAACGAATTATGTCTGCGGCAACACGGGCAATTTCGTCATTAATGCGAATCATGCGGGTTTTCATCGGGGAATCTCCTCCATGACATAAGCTTCCACTTTGTCCCCCTCTTTGATGTCGTTGTAATTTTTAAATAACATACCGCATTCGTAACCGGTCGCAACTTCGCGAACATCGTCTTTGAAGCGTTTCAGCGTGTCAAGATGACCGTCGTAAATTACACGTCCGTCACGAACTATGCGGACTTGCGCATTGCGTAAAATTTTGCCTTCGGTAACATAACAGCCACCAATTGTTCCAATACCGCTTGCTTTGAAAATTTGACGGATTTCCGCGTGACCCAAGGTTTTTTCGGCAAACTCAGGGTCAAGCATACCTTTCATTGCGGCTTCGATATCGTCGATTGCGGAGTAAATTACGGAATACATTCTTACGTCTACGTTTTCTGTTTCGGCTACGGATTTCGCAACGGGTTCAGGACGTACATTAAAGCCAAGAATTATCGCGTTCGAGGCGGACGCAAGCATAACATCACTTTCTGTTATTGCGCCGACTCCTGTATGAATTATACGAACGCGAACTTCGTCATTGGTTAATTTTTCGAGACTGCCGCGAAGGGCTTCAACCGAGCCTTGAACGTCGGCTTTCACAACGATGTTCAAATCCTTCACTTGGCCTGCCTGAATTTGATTGAACAAATCATCCAGTGAAATTTTACCTTGTGTAGACTTAACCATGTTTTCGCGGTCTTTTGCAACCACTGTTTCGGAAAGTTGCCGCGCTTGCCTGTCAGATGTCGCAGCATAAAGAATATCGCCCGTTGTGGGAACATCCGCAAGCCCGATAATCTCTACCGGCATTGACGGACCTGCTTCGGTTACACTACGCCCGCGGCTGTCAACCATCGCGCGGACTTTACCGTGAGACGCGCCAGCGACAACAGGGTCGCCCACTTTCAGCGTACCCTCTTGAACCAAAACGGTCGCAACGGGGCCACGCCCTTTATCCAGCTTTGCTTCGATAATACTTCCGCGAGCGGGCTTGTTCGGGTTCGCGCGAAGTTCCTTCATTTCCGCCGCTAAAAGAATCATCTCTAGAAGCTGTTCTATTCCAATTTTTTCGCGTGCGGAAACCTCAACTGTAATTGTGGTTCCGCCCCAGTCCTCGGATTGTAATCCTTTTTCAGCAAGTTGCGCTTTTACTTTGTCGGGGTTTGCGTTGGGTTTATCAATCATTGTGATTGCAACTATAATTTCAACACCTGCCGCTTTTGCGTGGTTGATTGCTTCAACCGTTTGCGGCATAACGCCGTCGTCGGCGGCAACAACAAGCACCGCGATATCCGTTACCTGTGCGCCGCGCATACGCATTGCGGTAAACGCTTCGTGACCGGGCGTATCAAGGAAAGTGATTCGCTTATTTTCGTTAGACTTTAATCTAACTGAATACGCGCCGATATGCTGCGTAATTCCGCCCGATTCCGACTGCTGAACATTTGCGTTACGAATAACGTCAAGCAAGGAAGTTTTTCCGTGGTCAACGTGACCCATTACAACAACAACCGGCGGACGCGGCAATAACGAACTTTCGTCGTCGGGTTTTTGTGAAAACGCTTCCTCGAAAACGTCTACTTCTACGTATTCGTCAACGAGAACACCAAAAGATTCCGCAACCAATGAAGCCGTATCGAAATCAATTGTCTGATTCGCCGTAACCATTAATCCTTGTTTCATTAAAACTTTGATTACATCGGCGTTGGAGCGCAGAAGTTTTTCCGCAAGCAAACGCACGGAAATTTCCGGCGCAACGGTTATCACTGTCACCGTCGGACGAATAACAGGTTGTATGATACGCTTTGCCGGCTTGCTTCTGCCGGCGCGACGGTCTAAGCCTTGACGGTTTTCCTTTGAGTAATTATCTTTTTTATCTTTTTTATTGATTGAATTCGCTTGTTGAAGCCTGTTCCATTGTTGTCGCTTATCGTCTTTGGTCGGCTCGGTTTTTTTGACTTCTACAGGCCTACCGCCCGGACCGCCTTGCGGCCGCCCGCCACCAAAACCGCCGGGTGCGCGACCACCGGGAACGCCCGGACGCGGAGCAAAACCGCCGCCGGGACGATTTCCAAATCCACCTTGACCTTGACCGCCTTGTGGACGATTACCGAATCCGCCTTGACCTTGCGGACGATTTCCAAATCCACCCTGACCTTGACCCTGCGGGCGATTTCCGTATCCGCCTTGACCTTGTGGACGATTACCATATCCGCCTTGACCCTGCGGGCGATTTCCGTATCCACCCTGACCTTGCGGACGATTACCATATCCGCCTTGACCTTGCCCTTGCGGACGATTTCCATATCCGCCTTGACCGCCACCCTGCGGACGATTTCCGCTGTATTGCGGTCTGTCGCCGCGTTGCCCGTCACGTTGCGGGCGCGGATGACCGCCCTGTCCGCGATTTTCCGGACGCGGAGCAGGTTTGTTTTCTTTTTCCGCAATTGGAGCCGTAGAAGAAACCTCCGGTGCTTGTGCAGGGCTCTCCGCTTTTACGGAAACCGCTGTTTCCGCCGGACGATTAGCTTCGGGTACGACTTCCGGCCGTGGACGGCGAGGCAAAGGCTTTCCGTCGGCACCCAAACGCGGCAAGGGCTTTCCATCAGGCCCAAGCGGGCGCGGCGGTAAAGGTTTTCCATCCGGCCCCAAGCGCGGCAAAGGTTTTCCGTCCGGCCCCAGCGGACGCGGACGCAATGGCTTTCCGTCGGGACCAAGACGTGGCAAAGGCTTTCCGTCCGGCCCAAGCGGGCGCGACGGTAAAGGCTTTCCGTCAGGACCCAAGCGCGGCAAGGGCTTTCCGTCCGGCCCAAGCGGACGCGGACGCAATGGCTTTCCGTCCGGCCCCAGTCGCGGCAAAGGTTTTCCGTCCGGCCCAAGCGGGCGCGGGCGCAAAGGCTTACCGTCCGGCCCCAATCGCGGACGCGGCGGCTCTTGTGATGCTTGCGGCTGCGTGGGCGCACCTTTCATATCATTTTTCAAGCGGGACACATCGGCATCATCAATGGTACTCATATGATTAGAAACGTTTTTGCCGTATTCCTCCATTTTCCCAATAATTTCTTTTGTGCCTACATTGAGCTCTTTGGCTAATTCGTGAACACGAATTTTTGGCATTTAGCCACCTCATACTTTCTATTTTCAATGGGGCTTCGCCCCACACCCCGCCGCCCGCGGGGATCGAATCCCTGCTACGCTTCCTCACTAGCTTCGCTTCATTGCGGGGCCGCGCTTTGCGCGACTGCTGTGTATATTTCCGAAGGAATGCCTCGTTTCAATGAACGCTCCAGTCCTTTTATTTTATGTGCTTTTTTAATGCAGTCCTCGTTGCGGCAAATATACGCACCGCGCCCGGGAACTTTATCGCCAATATGAATTTCGCCTGCCGCTGTTGACGCGATTCTTATTAGTGAAGGTTTTTCCTTCATTTCGCGACATGCTACACAACGCCTTAGCGGTTTATTCTGCATTGGCGGGAGGAGATTCTTCTGATTCGTAATATTCATCATCATATTCATCATCGTAATATTCGTCGTCATCATAGTATTCGTCATCGTCATAATATTCGTCATCATCGTAATATTCATCATCGTAATATTCGTCTTCGTAGTACTCGCTGTATTCAGTTTCTTCGGTGGCGGGCTCGGGTTCGGCTTGAGTTTCTTCCGGTACACCGTAGAAATCCGCATAGGCTGCTTCTTTATCGGCAGCAGCGGCTTCTTCCTCCGGTGTCGGTGGAAGTTTTTCCGGCTCGGGAAAAATCAAGAAATCCGTACCGCGTGCCTGTGATTCGCTTTTAATATCAATACGCCAGCCTGTAAGACGCGCCGAAAGACGCGCGTTCTGCCCCTCTTTTCCGATGGCAAGCGAAAGCTGATGGTCGGGAACAATCACCCGTGCGTCCTTACCCGACGGGCTTATTGCAACGGCTACAACCTTGCTTGGGCTAAGCGCATGTGAAATATACTTCACGGGGTCTTCGTTCCAAAGAATAACATCAATTTTTTCACCGCGAAGTTCGGAGCTGATAATATTAATGCGCTGCCCGTTTTGCCCAACGCACGAACCGACCGGGTCAACATGGGGATGACGCGTGTAAACAGCAACTTTACTACGATTACCTGCTTCACGCGCAATAGATTTTATTTCGACAATTCCGTCTGAAATTTCGGGTACTTCATGTTCTAATAATTTCTCCAAAAGTTCCGGAGCCGTACGCGAAATATTCACGATAGGGCCTTTGGTATTTTGCTTAACTTCTGTTACATAAACCTTCAAGCGGTCGTTAAATTGATACGGGTCACGCGAAATTTGCTCGCTTGGCGGAAGAATCGCTTCAAGCTTACCGATACTTAAAATTATATTCCTGCGGTCGCGGCGTTGGACAATCCCGATAATCACGGAATGCTCTTTTTCGATATACTCGTTGTAAAGAATTTCGCGCTCTGCCTCGCGGAATTTTTGCACAACTACCTGCTTTGCGTTTTGCGCAGCAATTCTACCGAAATTTTTCGGGGTTACATTAATTTCAACAACATCGCCCAATTCGAGCGTTGAATTTATATTTCGTGCATCTTCAAGTTTTATTTCAAGCCAGGAATCCGCAACTTCCTCGGAAACGGTTTTTGACGCAAGAACGGTATACTGTCCCGTTTCGCGGTCCAAAGAAACGCGAATACTCGCATTTTGATTAAGCTGACGCTTGCAAGCGGCAACCAACGAAGCCTCGATTGCTTCAAAAATAATTTCCTTATCAATTCCTTTTTCAAAAGAAACCTGCGTGAGTGCATCAATTAGTTCTCTGCCGTTATCCATTAGATGAATTCCTTCCTTGTATAACATCGACTACTAACCTACACGCCGAAACTTGTTTTTGAGTAAAATTCCAAACTTGCCCGTCTTCGTCTTCTAGTGTGATTTTTCCGCCTTCACCGTAGCCGGATAAAATTCCCGTGAATTTTTTCCGCCCCGTTGTGACGGATTCCGCCGCGTTTGGTTCTTCGGGCGAATGCGGCGCAAAAAGCTTCACAGTAACCTTATGACCTACATACCTACGAAAATGTTCAGGCTTTACAATGCGCCGTTCGATACCCGGCGAACCAACCTGCAGCCGATACGCCGAGTCAATCGGGTCATGCTCATCAAGAACAGCACTTACCGCCCGCGAAACACGTTCGCAATCGTTTAAATCAACGCCACCCTCCTTGTCTATGAACAAACGAAGGATTCGGCTACCGCCTTCTTTTACAAACTCCATGTCGTAAAGTTCAACGTCGTTCGACTCAATTATGGGCGTAATCAGCGGCTCTAAGGTTCCAATCAAAACAAAAAACCCCTTAGCAATATGAAAGAGTGGGCGGACACCCACTCTTCTGAATCGCATATTTAATCGTATAATATAGCTTTTACTTAACACACAATACCATATTTTTACGGCATTTGCAAGTGTTTTGTTACAATTTAAAATACGAAACTAACTGCTGAAGCAATTCGGCTTGGGAATTTAATTCCTGGGAAGCGGCAGCAGTTTCTTCTGATACTGCGGAATTGCTTTGCACAACGCTTGAAACTTGCATAAGCCCGATACTTATTTGCGAAATTGCGTCTGCCTGTTCTTGCGAAGCGGAAGAAATTTTATTTATAATTTCAAGAACTTCGCCGGCATTTTTGACGATTATATCAAGCGAAGCGGAGGTGGATTCAGCGATGCCCGCGCCTGTCTCCACTCTGATTATTGAATCGTTGATTAGGGAGGTGGTTTCCACTGCGGCCTGCTGACTGCGGCCCGCAAGGCTGCGTACTTCCTCGGCAACAACGGCGAAGCCTTTGCCGTGCTCGCCGGCCCGGGCGGCTTCAACGGCGGCGTTAAGCGAAAGCAAATTTGTTTGGAACGCTATATCTTGAATGACCTTTATGATTTTGGAAATGTTGTGCGACGCTTCTTTTATTTGCGACATGGAATCAAGCATTTGTTTCATTGCTTGGCTGCCGTCGTTTGCGTTATCGGTTGATTTCCGTGAAAGATTATTCGCTTCCATTGCGTTTTCAGCGTTCTGCGAGGTTTGTTGGTTTACTACGTCGATACTGGCGTTAAGCTCTTCTACGGAGCTTGCTTGCTCCTGTGCGCCGTTTGCCAAATCATTTGCGCTGGCGGAAATTTGCTTCGCTCCCGATAAAACTTGTTCGGATGCCGACGAAATTTCCGACATGGTTTTGTGTAAATCCTTTACAATTCTGTTTATGGATTGTTTTACGCCGTCGTAATCGCCTTCAAAGTGCATGCTCACCGTGCGCGTTAAATTACCGTCCGCAATCGCACTCAGAGAGCTGCTTATTTCCTTCATATACGAAGGTAAAGCGTTTGCGTAAGTATTGAAATTATTTTTGATTGCCAAAAATGTTCCGTTATAATTTCCTGTTATTGGCGGCGGATTAAAACTGCCTGTGTTCACAACTTTAATGGAATTACTTATTTCCTCAATAGGGGCATCAACAGACGAAACAACGCGGTTAAGTCCGCTCATAATATCGCGCCAGTCACCCTTATACTTGCTGGAATCAATTTGAAAATGCAAGTTTCCGTTTACCACGATTTCTTCTGTCATCTTTTTTACTTCGCCGCTCACATTTTTTAAGTTTGCAGCAACTTCGCGGTACGCATTTGAGAAAGTAATAAAGTCGCCGGGTAAATCTTTTACAACTATATTAAAATCGCCGTTATTAATTTGGTCAAAAACGCTCCGTAAATTGTTTAAATTATCCGTTTCCGAATCAAGGATTCCGTTTATGCCTTCAATCATTTCCTTGAAAGAGTTATCGTATTTACTCGCGTCCACCCTGTATTTTAATTTTCCGAGCTTGTTGTATTCACGGTCTATGCTTGATAAATCTTGTACAATTGAACGTATTACTTCCGTAAGCCTGTACGCATAGCCTGTTAAAATTCCAATTTCATCGTTCGTTAATTTAGAGCGGTCGATATTAATATTTACTCTTCCGTTCTGCACATCATCAAGCAAACGAATCAAATCATCTATGGGTTTAACTTTTATTAATATGATTATAAACCCTACCAACACAACCCCTACCGCTATTGTTGTCATTATAAACGACCTGAAGTTAAATTCCGTTAAAAACATAACAACTGTGTTTCCGATTGCCAAAGCAAAAACTAAACCGATAAATAATTTGATAGTTGATGAAATTCGCATTATTAACCACTCCTCGTAAATATATTTGCACTCAACAAAGCTAACATTGTCAACGCTCTTTGTCAACAATAAAAACGCGGAAAATGCCACTCATGATCAAAAAATTTTTGGATATATAACTCAAAGAGTTTTACGAAAAAAGCTCTTTTCACAAACTCTTAAAAATGTTATAATATTGTAATAAAGTGTATCAGTTGAGGGGCTGAACAAGTATGAATTTTACGCATTATGACTTGGGCGGTCTTGGAAAAGGCAAAACTATCGAGGTGCTTTTACAAGGAAATTCCGCAAATGTTTATTTAATGGACCATCCGAATATGATAAAGTACAATAAAGGTCAGCCGTTTCAAGCACTGGGTGGGCTTATGACTTTTTCGCCGATTCGTTTTCAAACCACAGAAACGGCACATTGGCATCTCGTAATTGATTTACCAAAGGGATACGGCACGGTTAAAACATCTTATCGAGTGCTTAACAAACAGCCACCGAATATCAGCACAAGACCCGCGACCTTCAGGCACACAGAGGCACAGTTGCGCGCGGTCGAAGCCGGGAAAGCCGCTAATTTAAAGACAGATAAAACTGCTGAAAAATCAATAAATGAAGAAAAACCCTCTCCGCCAAAACCGGCGGAAAGGATTTCTTGCCCAAGTTGTAAAATTCTTACCAAGCTTGGAAAATTCTGCACAGAATGCGGCGAGCCCATAGAGAAATCTTGCCCGGGTTGCTCTGCTTCCAATACATTAACCAGTAAATTTTGTTATGAATGCGGGTTTAATCTTGCTTCTTTACAAATCAAAACAGCCGCCTACGGATAAAATCCAAAGGCGGCTGTTTTTTATTCTTGGTCATTTTCATTTTCAACATTTTCTTCTTCGTTATTACTCTCACTATCATCATCGGTAATTTTCGCGATGGTAACTATGGTACATCCTTCGTCCATGTTAATCAATTTCACGCCCGAGGCGTAGCGTCCTTGCACAGAGATATCAGCTACGCGTATTCGGATAATTACACCATCGGAGTTGATAATCATTAGACCGTCGTTTTCGGAAACGGCTTCAATGCCTACTAAATTACCGGTTTTTGGGGATGGCTTGTAGGCAATTGTTCCGAAGCCTCCGCGATTTTGCCCGCGGAAGGATTCTACAGGGGTAACTTTTCCGTAACCGTTCGTAGAAGCCAAAAGAACTTGTCCATCGGCGACCGTCGCACCGATTATTTCGTCGTTTTCGCGCAGTTTCATTCCGCGAACGCCCATTGCAGTGCGCCCAACAGCGCGGGCTTGTTTTTCGGCGAAACGGATTCCGCGCCCTTCTTTTGTAGCAAGGAAAAGCTCGCGCTCGCCGTCGGAACGTAAAACTTCAATCAGCGTGTCGTCCTCGCGGAAGGTGATTGCGTTCAAGCCGGATTTGTTTATCCGCGAATAAAGCGTCAACGCAGTGCGTTTTACTAAACCTTTCCGCGTTACCATTATTAAAAATCCTTCCCAGTCATTTTTTGTGACGGGAATCATTGCGGCAATGGTTTCGCCTCCGCTTAAATTCAGCAGGTTCACAAGCGGCATTCCCTTTGCTTGCCGCCCAGCTTCGGGAATTTCAAACGCACGTAAACTAAACGCCCGCCCACGCGTTGTGAAAAATAAAATATTGTCGTGGGTATTCGCGACGAATAAATCTGTTATATAGTCTTCCTCGCGGGTTGGCGCGCCGATTACGCCACGCCCTCCCCTTCCCTGTGAACGATACGCGTCCAGCGGAATCCGCTTGATATAGTTCAAATGTGACAGAGTGATTACGCTTTGTGCCTCGTCGATTAAGTCTTCAAGGTTTATTTCGCTTGGGTCAAATACTATTTGCGAACGGCGCTCATCGCCAAATTTATCTCTTATTTTCGTGAGTTCCTCGGTGAGAACTTGCAGGAGATAATTTCCGTCAGAAAGAATTTTTCTAAGCTCCGCAATTAAAATTTGAAGATTTTCGTATTCTTCCTCAAGTTTCTTTTTCTCAAGCCCGGTCAATGCGCGAAGCCGCATATCAACAATCGCCTGCGCTTGAATTTGCGTGAAATCGAATTTTTCTATAAGACGGTCACGCGCTTCATTGCCGTCGCTGCTTGCGCGGATTAAAGCGATTATTTCGTCTATATGGTCTTGTGCGCGAAGAAGCCCTTCCAATATATGAGCGCGCCGTTCGGCTTTTGCCAAATCAAATTGCGTACGTCGTGTTATTACTTCTTGCTGATGCTCGATATAATATTCAATCATCTCCGAAAGATTTAGAATTTTGGGCTCGTTTTTCACAAGCGCAAGCATGATTATTCCGTGGCTTTCCTGTAACGGAGACAGCTTATAAAGCTTATTTAAAACAACATTCGCATTGGCATCTTTGCGAAGCTCGATAATAATGCGAACACCGTTGCGGTTTGATTCATCACGAATATCTGTTATGCCGTCGATTTTTTTATCTTTGACAAGCTCCGCCATTTTGATAACAAGATTTGCCTTGTTCACTTGATACGGAATCTCTGTAACGCGAATTTGCTCGCGCCCGGCAGAACCCGGTATCGGTTCAATTATTGCGTTTGAGCGAAGAATAACCTTGCCGCGGCCTGTGGTGTATGCTTCGCGAATGCTCTCCGTACCAAGAATCGCACCGCCAGTTGGATAATCCGGGGCTTTCACGATATCAATAAGTGTTTTTATTGGCGTTTCAATGCCCTCGCGTTTATCCTCGATGCACTTCAAAACGGCGTTTATTACATCTGTTAAATTATGAGGAGGAATATTCGTTGACATTCCCACCGCAATTCCCGAAGAACCGTTCACAAGTAAATTCGGGAAACGCGCCGGCAAAACGGACGGCTCCATGAATTGTTCGTCGTAATTCGGCACGAAATCCACTGTTTCTTTTTCGATATCCGTAAGCATTTCCATCGAAAGCCGCGATAACCGTGCTTCGGTATAACGGTGCGCCGCTGCCGCGTCGCCGTCCATAGAGCCGAAATTCCCGTGACCGTCTACAAGAACATATCGCATGGAAAAATCCTGCGCCATACGCACCATTGCGTCGTAAATGGAAGAATCGCCGTGCGGGTGATATTTACCCATCGTGTCGCCCACAATACGTGCCGATTTCTTAAACGCACTTGACGGTGTTAAATTCAATTCGCTCATGGCGTACAAAATTCGCCTGTGAACGGGCTTTAATCCGTCCCGTACATCGGGCAACGCACGCGCCACAATTACGCTCATTGCATAATCCAAATACGATTTTTGCATTTCGTCTGTTATATCTATGCCTTTTATTCTTGAATCACTCATTTACTTATCTCCCGTTTTTCTAAGAATATTTCTTAGGTTTCAATCCATTATACCAAAAATTTGAAAGAAATACAAAGAAAAACCGCATTCCCCAAATTTTCTGAGGAATGCGGTTCTCTTTTAAATCAGTTACTTATTTTGAAACCAATTTTAACTGTTTGTTGAAGGTCCGTTGTTAACACCCACAAGCCATTGTTGAAGGAATATCAGGTCGGCTATAGTTATTTCTTCGCCTCCGACAAGGTTTGCGGCGTCTAAACAGAATCCTTTCATTATCATGTCTTTGCGCGATGCTGTATTAATCTCACCTTGGTATAACAGCCATGTTGCAAGCATTGTAGCATCAGAGGATGTTATGCGACCGGGAGTGGTCACATCTAAGTCACCCTTACCACGGCTTATGCGGTTTACGCCCACGCCATCTTCTAGGTCTGCACCTGTGCTTCCGATAACTTCGACATTATCGACTCCAAGTGATTCACATGCGAAGTCGGCAATCATTTCTTCGGTTAAGGTGACATAACCTTGCCCGTTACCATTTTCATCCGTGGTTACAGAAACTACAACCGGCATCTTTACTTCAACGAAGGGGTTCACGCGTACTGTGAAGTTAATGATTGTTTGGACTTTAAACGTGCTGTTTGCAGGTGCACCTGTAATGTTTACGGTAACTACGGTTGATGTGAACGCGGAAGAAGTAGTGCTGATTACGTTAAGCGTGTGTACAGTTACATCCATGGGGATTTGGAAGCCGCCAACGGTTATTTCGGCTTCAACTTCTTCTACGCGCTCTACCAGCATCCATTGTGCGTAAACAGTTATGGATCCGGTAATGTTGGTTATGCTTGCCGACCAACCCATAAAGATATATCCATCTTTGGTTGGGATTGGTGCGACGTCGGTTGCGTCTCCGCCATCATTCACGATTCTTTCCACTATACTTTGACCGTTGTACACTCCGCCGGTAAGGTCAAACGTAACAGTGTGCTGTTGAACCGGAATATCATCCCATTGTGCTGTAAAGGTAACATCAGCTGTGATACTTGTATGGGTCACTCCCGTAACACTGCTTTGCCATCCAGCGAACTCAAATCCCGGCGGTGCTGTAAATTCGGGAAGTACAGCGGGATCTCCGTGTGCAACAATTTGATTAAGGTTACCGCCGCCAGTGTATATTCCGTCAACAAGGTCGAACACAACCTCGTACATATTTTGTGTCCAGAACGCTTCTACTACAACCGGGCTGTCCGGCATCATAAATGTATTGTCGGTGGTTACGTTTACAAATCCGGCAGGTGAAGTTGTCCTTACTTCCCAACGATCGAATGTAAAGTCTTCTCTCGGTATAAGTGTAAGGGTTACTTCCGTACCCGGTAACGCATTTGCAACTACGTTGAAATAATCTGTTCCGTCGCCGAATTTTGTGATTGAATGCGCGCCGTAAGGAATTGGTTCCCACTCGGCTGTTAAGGTAACATTACCTGAGGGCATTGTGAAGGTTGTAATTGCACTGTTGCTTACGAAACCTACTAATTCCAACCCTGCGGGTGATGTTGATACGTTCCATCTTGCAAACTGCTCACCTTCTGGAGCCTCTCCGGCTGTGGCCCTAACTTCCGTGCCTGCTTCTACTTCTGCGCTTGTTAGTTCATCGCCGCCAACGACAACGCGTACAGTTCCACCATTTACTGTGATGCTGAACATTTGTGTCGGCTGCCATGTGCTTGTAAGATTTACATTTACGGGTAGTGTTTCAGTTATGCCTTCACGGGTTACATCTATTTCAATGTCCCCTAATATCGGCGGTACATCGGTATCGGGGCGTGTTGCATCGAAGTTAATTGTCGAGCCATTTACAACAGTTGCTGTAAACACTGTTGTGTCGTTGTAGCTGACTGTAACAGTCGCGCCGCCTTCTGTTGCCGTGAACCCATCCGGTAATGTAACTGCTTCCAGCGTTACATTGCCTTCTGCTGTGCCTTGAACTGCCACTGATGGTGTTAAGTTGTTATCATTTATTGCGACACTTGTCGGGTCTAATGTGATGGTTGGGGTATAGTCTGCCGTCAAGTTCACATTTACAGTGAGGTCTTCTTTCGCGTTTTGACGCGTTACGCCTATGGCGAATTCTCCGGTTATCGGATCCACTTTGGTTGTAGGCCGAACGCCTGTTACCTCAATGGCAACGCCGCTTGTTGCACTAGACGCCGCGCTTGAAACTACTGCGGTAATAAATCCATCCCATGGACTTGGGATATCAATTGTTATATTACCAACCGCGGTACCCGTTACAAATACAATTTGCGAAAGATTGTTATCGTCAATTGAAATGGTTGATGGGTTAAGAATTACAGTTCCATAAGGTAACCATAATGCCGTAGCGGTCGTATTATTTGTGATTACACCAAGAGATTCTGCTGTTACGCTTACTAAGCTTGGACCTGATAGCCAATGCCATCCTACTAAGCTATATAACTCGCGTGTAGGCATCGGTACGTCTGAAACATAATGTCCGTGCAGAACTTCTCTGGTAACGGTGGTAACGAGAGCATCACCGGATGTGAAGTGTCCGCCATCTGCGTAGAAAGTTACAGTCCAAGTGACCGGCTCCCATTTTGCTTCAAAGGTTACATTATCGGTGATATTGTCAAGAGCCATGTCGGTAGCAACACTTACCCATCCGCCGAACGTATAACCGTGAGGTAATGTATCGCCAAATGCAGGTGGTGTTACAAGGCTGCCGTGTGATACGAACCGAACAAGTTCTTCACCGGCAAGTATATAGTTTGCTCCTACACCGGGGTCAAAAGTTACGGTCCATGTGGTAAGGCTCCACTCTGCGACAAAGGTTATATCGCCTGTAATATTGTCAATAGACATACCTGCAGGTGAACTTACCCAAGTAATATCGTATCCGTGACGAATTATAGTCGGCGGAATTGCCGCGTCTCCGTCTGCGACTTGTTGTGTAAGTTCGCCTTCAACGTGTTCGCCTTCATCGAATACAAAGGTTACGGTGTGAAGAGGTCTTACGGTTATATCAATTACTCTTGTTACTGTTAGGTTTAAACCGCCCTCACTGCTGAAGCCCGGAATCGCACTCCAGTCGAAGTTTAACACGTGATATTCATCAAGCGTTAATATCGCAGCTGCGGTGGTCATTCCGCGAACAGCTATAGCATCCGGAGACACCCAAGTCCATTCGCCGAAGTCTGAACCACCCACAAGATCAACTGTGTCAAGGCGTTGGTGTTCAATTATTGATGCAGATGGGGTCGGCGACTCAACATCAGGAGCACTTGCCGGCGTTACAGCGATGGCTACGGCGGTGGTAACACTATTATAGTAGTGCGCCCAGTTTCCTGTGGGGTTAAGCGTATTTCCTGCTGTTGGCATTATTAATGCGGGTGTGAAGGTCATGTTATGGTTTTGAGTTCCCACGCTGCCCACAAAATCTTCCGGAGATTCCCAGGAGAGTGAACCGCCCGTAACTGTAAGACCTTCGGGAGAGGATAATGCAATGCTGCCAACGCGAGCATCATCATCATATACAGCTGTTAAATCGGTAGGCCACGGTACAGTGGGGTCTACACGATGGTCATGCCAAACTGCGATGAAAGTTTTGGGTCCGTTGATGTTGCTAAGTTCAGCTGTAAGGGAAGCACCGGTCAGTGTTCCTTCTGTTCCTTCCAGTTTCCAACCTTCGAGAGTATGACCAAGCAAGAAAATGTCGCCTGCATCAATTGCGGTTGCGGTTGCACCGTGCCGTATGCGTTGTAATAGAAGTACTTCTGCGCCGGTTGCAACTAAACCGACATTAGAATTAGAACCAAAGTTGGTGTCAAATTTTACATCGTATTCCCATAACGCGGTAAAGGTTACAGCTTGGGTAATTGAGTATTCGCCGATTTCAACAATAATGCTTGCCGGAGAAATTACCCACCCGACCAAACTCCAGCCATCCGGTGCAACAAGTCCGGCAGGCGAGGTTGCAAAGCTACCATGCGTTACGAATTGAACATACGGTAAACTGCTACCATCTATAGTTCCGCCGTTAAGGTCGAATGTTACTTCGTGAACAGGAAGTACTGTTATTGAAATTGATGTTGTTATTGTTATTATTTCGCCGATGTTACCAAAACCGAGAAGTTCACTCCAAGCGTAGTTTGGCGCATACTCTTCGGCAATTGTTAACAATGCGTTGGCAGTAGTAGTGCCAAAACCCGGTTTATAATCCGGATTTGCCCAAGTCCATACACCGTAGACCGGAGCTTTTCCATCCTCGAGTATAAGGTTAACGCTTGACAAGGGTTGACCTTCAATAATTATAGCAGAAGGCGTAGGTAGTTGAATAGCAGGAGGACTTGCCGGAGTTACCACAATAAGTGCATCGCGGGTTACAACATTAAAATAGTCCAGATCATCGGGAATGAATGTCAAATTATGGTACTGGCTCCCTGCGTTGCCCACAAGTGCTTCCGGAGATGATGTCCATGAGAAGGTACCCGGGGTATTCGAACCACCGACTGACTGTGGTGTTATCGTGATACTTCCAAGCTGAGTTCCAAAGATAGCAGTTAAACCTTCAGGCCAAACAACGGTGGGGTCTACACGATGGTCATGCCAACGCGCAATGAAGGTTAAGCTTCCTCCGGTTACTGAACTCAAATACGCTTCTAATGCAGAGCCGGTAGCTACTTCTGCGCCCGTTTGCTTCAGCGTCCAACCTTGGAACGTAAAGCCGAGAAGGGTCGGGTCTGATGTAAGCGCAGATGCTGCTTCTCCGTGTTTTACCGTTTGCGACAACAGTTCTTGGTCACCCGCATACGTGCCGCCTTTTAGTTTAAACACTACTTCATATTCGTAAATTTCCCATTGTGCCGTAAATGTAATGTCTCTGTCAATTACGCCAAGGGACATTGATGATGTTGCACCGTCTACGTTTGATAGCCATCCTCTGAAATAATGGAATTCACGCGTAGGCTTTGGTGCTTTTGGATTGTCTGTGCCGTCCGGGATATTGAAAATCAAGGAAGCAGCAGTAACGGTGAGAGCGGATCCGCTTGTGAAATGCCCGCCGTTGGCGTCAAAAGTCACAGCCCACATTACTTCTTCCCATTGCGCAGTAAGGGCTCTGTCTTCTGTCACATTTGAGAGAGCAGCGACAAGGGAGGCACCTGTGGTAAGCACGTCGTTATACAACCATCCGGTCATAATGAAACCGGATTGGGTTGTTATAGGCACCTCTTTAATATCTAAGCTTTGCCCACTGGCTACGCGTGCAACAACTGAATCGAGATTACCTGAAACATTTCCGCCGTTAAGCTCAAATGTCACTGCAAATGAAGGAATTACTTCTACATGAATATTTCTTACTATCGGTTTGTAATTATCGTTTTCCGGCGTAAAGCGTGCAGGGTGAGATGCGGTTACTGTCGCTATATCAGTACCGTTCACCATAGTCCAACTGCCCTCGGCCGGTGTAGTGTCACCGCCTGTTATAACGGCAGTACTCAAGTCATTACCGTATAATACAGTTGCGGTAGGCAACGTATTCACAGTAGGATCTGCCTGCCCTACTTTAATGGTTATATTTCTGCTTACAGTAGCAAACGTCATGTCGGTGGGTTCAAAGGTCAGAACACGGGTATATGTTCCTACATTGCCCACAGTTGTGGTGTCCGAAGTTGTTATATCTTCCCATGAAAAAGTACCGGGTGTATGAATATCCGGGAACAGGGCACCATAGGTAGTACCGAATACGGTTGTGATTGTATTGTCATCGGGCCAGTTAACATTCATCCAGTTCGCAGTAACTATAGCTGCACCTGTTGGTAAACTAAATGTTGTGATTGAAGAAGTACTGTCGTCGAAAACTATGCTTCCGTTTGTTGACGTCCCAGTCCAATGCGAGAACGTGTATCCGTCTTGTGTACCCGCGTTAATGGCAACAATATGCATTGCGGGGAAGCTACCTTCTCCACTTAATGCAGAACCGGCAAGACCGGAACCGGATACGGTTACAGGGAATACTAACGGGAATTGTCCGTCAGCGCGGGCTGGGGGTATGCCGCCCTCATTATAAGAGACATACGTAATGCCGTCGGTACTGATGGAATCATGAAACACTCTTGCGTTTACTGCGGCACTACTTGTTAATAAAAAACCGCGAACGCTTTCACCTACAATACTAACAGAACCATCGACGCTGACATTCAAATGTACAAAGCTGCCGGCACTTCCAGTATCTGGAGCACCAGTGACGAAAAGAGTGTGTTTCCCAGCTTCATTGACTACTACGTCAACATTTCCTGATATTAAGTTAACACTACCGCTCAACGCACTCATGGTCGCTGTTTCCCAACCACCGCTAATCCACATAGCGTTAGAGCCGGCAGAACTCTCTGCTGCCCTTAGTGTCATGGGGAAGGGGTTAGGCGTATACCAAGTAGCTTTAATCTCTACATTATTGTCAGGTGTATTGAAATATGTTATCGCGCCGTAAGTACTGGTTTCAAATTGCACATCTCCCGATTCCACCTCCCATCCATTAAAGAACTGACCGTCATTGCGGTATCCCGCAAAGATTACTATACGGTCATCCTCTTCATAAACACCTGCGTCGGTACAGCCAGATGTCAGATCCAGCAATGTTACCAAGTTTTGGGTCTCCCCTCCTCCGGTAACATCTTCGTCGGCAAATACCACCGCCGGCGTTATGGCGAATGTAGAAAACGCCATAACAAGCGCTAAAAATAGCGCGACCAACCGTTTCGGTTGTTCGTTCATTAAAATACCACCCTTCAAATCTTTTTTCTTCCTTAGATTGCAAAATCTGTCGATTTTCCAATCGTCTTTTTATTGTACACCTTTTTTACTATTTGCACAAGTGAAATATTAATTTATTTCTAAAAAAATTTTTCCCAAGTTACTATTTACACACGAAAAAACGCGTGAATGCACGATTCGCTGATTCAACTGATCGCAAATATTCACTATGAATATTCATCACTGACAATGTAGCCTTAACGCGCATAATATTCTTGGGTTTAAAGTCACATTAAAGCACACTTAAATTCTTTTCGCGAATAAAAAAGTCCCGAAACTTTACAGCTCGGAACTTTATTTTGCTATTTGATGCTATTTGACCCGTAGGGGAATCGAACCCCTATCTCAGCCGTGAAAGGGCCGTGTCTTAACCGTTTGACCAACGGGCCTTGCTCAATTTCAACCTTAATGATTATATCGCATTTTTTTGTTATGTCAAGAAAAAAATTTACTAATAATATTTCTTGCATTTTATATCTGTCTTTGTTAAAATTGCCAAGCCGTTCGCCCGAATGGCGGAATAGGTAGACGCAAAGGACTTAAAATCCTTCGGAGGCAACTCCGTGCCGGTTCGATTCCGGCTTCGGGCAGAAAACCTTGAATTTTTCAATGATTCAAGGTTTTTTGTTTTCTCTTTCACTGCTTCCGCCGTACTTCTCATTCTGCCGGTTACGGGCATCCATGCTAAGCTCCGATGCGATGAAAATTTCCTTTTTAATCACAAAAAACCACCCCGTCCCGGTGAAGGTTACGGATGATGTGCCCGTGTTGTTTTGCCATACTGATTATTTGAGGAAGTTAATCCGAATACAAGTTATTTATGGTCACATTAAGATAATCTGAGCAATAAATCGTCATTATTGACAGCACAGTTATGAGTTTGCTATATTAAGTTTGTTTTGTAAAAAATAATAAAGGAGTTGCTTCAATGTTATTGTTTGAAAATTGAAAACCTGTATTGGATAGGTTACTTGGGTGCCTTTGCCGCACTTTTGTTCGCCTTCCCGCAAGCACGGAAAATCAAGGCTTTTCCCGAGGGTAATGCAAAGATGATTGAGATTGCACAAGCCATCCGCACGGGTGCCAACGCTTTCATGAAGCGTCAGTATACATCCGTTGTCATTTTCCTCATCGTTATGTTCTTTGTTCTATTAACCTGAGTTCGACGGATCGGGATTCAGTAGAAGCAGGGTTTTGCGCGATTTCGCAAGTCGATACTTAAGGTTTAAAAAAATATTTATGTAGGAGGAATTTGTTTTGACAGTAGAAAATTTATTTTGGGTCGGCTACATAGGAGCTGCCGCGGCTCTTATATTTGCCTTTATTCAATTTAGGAAGGTAAAGAACTTCTCCGACGGCAATGAAACCATGAAGAAAATTGCCGGGGCTATACGCGAAGGGTCAAACGCTTTTCTTAGGCGTCAGTACAAAACGGTTGCTATTTTCTTCGGAGTTTTGTTCGTAATCCTATTCGTACTTTCCCAATTCGGGCTTGTCAACCCGTTTACGCCCTTCGCTTTTTTATCGGGCGGCTTTATTTGTTCGATTTGCGGTATTATTGGTATGAAGGTTGCCACAATGGCAAATGTACGTACGGCTCAAGCCGCGACCGAGAGCTTGAACTCAGCTCTTAATGTAGCTTTTTCGTCCGGGACGGTTATGGGCTTTGTCGTAAACGGATTCCAAATACTTGAAACGATTACATGGTTCATGGTTTTAAGGTATGTGTTCGGAGCAAGTGATGAGGTTATCGCGCAAACAATGATAACCTTCGGAATGGGTGTTTCGGTTGTAGCGGTATTTGCTCGTGTCGGCGGCGGCATCTTCACCAAGGCAGCCGATGTCGGTGCTGACCTTGTGGGTAAGGTTGAAGCCGGTATTCCCGAGGACGACCCGCGTAACCCTGCAGTTATTGCGGATAATGTCGGCGACAATGTCGGTGACGTTGCCGGCATGGGTGCTGACCTTCACCAATCCAACTCCGGCGCACTTGTAGCGACCGTTGCTATAGGCTTTATCGCCGGATATGGTATTGCGGGTATGCTGTTGCCGATTGTTGTATGCGTAATCGGTGTTCTGATGTCAATTGTCGGTACATTTTTTGTAAGAACAAAAGAGCAACCCGACCAAAAAAGCCTTCTAAAAACATTAAGCAGAGGCGTTTACATTGCCGGTGGACTCGCGGCGATTATTACCTTGCCGGCAATACTCTATATTGCAAATATGGCTTATGTAGAGATTGATGGTGAGTTAGTAAACTTTATGCGGGAAAATAGTTGGGGTCTTTTTGGTGCTGTTATTGTGGGTATAGTTTCCGGGTTTGTTGTCAGTGCGATTACCGAATATTACACCTCGGATGCAACCAAACCAACACGCGAGCTTGCCGAATCAAGCCAAAGCGGTGCCGCACCGCTTCTTATCGGCGGATTGTCCCTTGGCATGAAATCTGTTGCCGGGCCGATTTTAACCATATCTGTTGCCGTATTAGCCGCGTTCTTTGCTTCGGGCGGCGGCGCGGATTTTAATGCCGGGCTGTATGGAATCGGACTTGCCGCGGTAGCCATGCTTTCTACCAATGCCATAATCCTCGCCACCGACGCCTTCGGACCCGTTGCGGATAACGCGGGCGGTATCGCCGAAATGGCACATCTGCCCAAAGAAGTGCGCGAGCGTACCGATGCTCTTGACTCGTTAGGCAATACAACAGCAGCTACAGGCAAAGGCTTTGCGATTTGTTCAAACGCATTTACAGCACTTGTGCTTTTAGTCAACTATGTTTATTTAATAGATGGAAAGCTTTTAGAAGCGGAAAAGCCCCCGCTTGACCTTACAGTAATCAACCCTGCTGTCTTAATCGGTTTTTTATGCGGCGCGGCAATGGTATTCTATTTTTCCGGGCTTTGTATGTCAGCAGTTCAGCGTGCGGCGCAAGGCATAGTGGAGGAAGTCAGACGCCAGTTCAGAGAAATTAAAGGCTTGTTGGAAGGCAAACCCGGCGTTGAAGCGGACTATGCCACATGTGTTGATATTTGTGTGCGTAGCGCATTGAAAGAAATGATTGCTCCTACAGCTATCGCTATTGTGTCGCCGATTGTTGCCGGTCTTGTGTTAGGCGCGGCAGGCGTTGTCGGATTCCTTGCGGGTACAATATTGGCAGGCTTCGCGTTAGCTGTGTTTATGCTCAACTCCGGCGGCGCATGGGACAATGCGAAGAAATACATCGAACGCGGCAACCTCGGCGGCAAAGGCAGTGAACAGCACAAAGCGGCTGTTATAGGCGACACCGTCGGCGACCCGCTTAAAGACACCGCAGGTCCGTCATTTAACAATGTTATGGTGCTTGCATCCACAGTTGCCATTGTGTTTGCCGGCGTAACCGTGGCGTTCTCGTTATTATAATATACAGCAAAAAAACTTAAACTAATAAAGGCTGAGTTCGAAGAATAAAAAAAATAGAAACAGCCTCTCTAATCGGCTAAATTGTTTTTGAAGAAAACAAAAGCGCGAAAAAGGGAGGTTGTTTTTATGGCGCACACAAAGCGCGGCAAATGCGTTAACAATGCTTGCCGGTGCATTCACATTCTTTATGTTTTCGGTTTTTTAGTTTTTTAAGTACAACCGGGGTCACGTGCCCCCGGCGAGTGCCACAATGCGCATAAAAGGTGCATGCGTGGGTAGCGAAGCCGGGCTGGTACCGTGGCCCGGTGCGCTACCCCCTTATTTGCGGTGCGGCGGGTAATGCAGTTGCAACATATTACAGAGGTTAGAGCGGAATCGGTGCGGTTCGTTTCAAAGCGCGAAGCCTCTCCCGAAGTTGGCAAAACCCGTTCATGGCATAAAACGTCTGCTCGGCTGTTGCAAATACATAGTATCACGCATTGTGTAATATGTCAATGTTTTTTTCAATCGTGCCAAAATTGTGTAATGTAGAATATGGCGAGAGATAAGCCATACACAATGAAACGCATAAAAAATAAATTCACAGCATAAATATACCACGTGAAAGTAGGTGGGTGAGCTGCGGAACATAAAAGAAAAAGTTGCTAACTTTCTGTCGTTACCAAAAGAAGTTGCGTTAGACCTGCCTTTGCTTACGGCAACCGGGCGTGGCGAGGTGACGATTGAGAATTATAAAAATTTAATAGAATTCACGGAATCAAAAATTCGTGTGCGCACCCGCGACGGAGCAATGACAATTGAAGGCGAACGCTTGAAGCTACGCCAAATTACCACGGAGAACGTCTTAGTTTCGGGTTTAATATCACAAATAAATTATACATAAAAGGACACACCAATATGATGCTGAATGTGTGGCAGTTCACAAAAGGCTATATTCGTCTTGCGGTGACGGGATTTTCTGTGGAGCGTTTTTTGAATATGGCGGCGTATCGCGGGGTTTATCTTTGGGATGTGGAGCGCACCGAAAAAGGTGTAGAGCTTAACGTGAGCATTCGCGGTTTAAAATTATTGAAGGGCTGCGCTCAAAAAACAAAGTGCCGTACAAAAATTGTTAGCAAAAACGGTGTGCCGTTTTTACTGCATAGATATCGTAAGCGGAAATTTTTGCTGGGCGGCGTTCTTTTTTTTGTGCTTGGGTTGATGACGCTTGCGTCATTTATTTGGCGTATCGAAATTGACGGAAACGAAGCAATCAAGCACGATACTTTGATGACATTTTTAGAAAGCGAAGGTCTGCGAACGGGCGCGTTAAAATTTCGTTTAAGCGACCGCGAACTTCAAACGGCTATTTTAAATAATTTTCCTGAGATAAGCTGGGCGGATGTTTACACACGCGGTACACGAACGACGGTTTTAATTGCGGAAGCTCTTCCGCCGCAAGAAATTCTTGACCGCAACACGCCGGTTCATGTAGTCGCGCATTCGGAGGGGCTTATTACGGGGATTGTCACAGGTGCGGGCGCACCGCTTGTAAAGCAAAACGATATTGTACGCGCAGGCGAAATGCTTGTAAGCGGTATTCTGGAACTTGACCCGAATATGCCGGGAACGCCGAATGTATACGTCCATGCATACGCCGAGGTGTGGGCGCGGCGATATCACACATTGGAATTTTTTGTTCCGTTTATATACGAAGAAAAAGTTTTCACCGGACGAACCGTGAATAGTCGTGCATTTCAGTTACTCTTTGCGGGAAACAAACGAATAAATTTGCCCGGAGGTGGAAATTCCTTCGAGTCATATGATAGAATAACGACGCATCAGCAAATCGGTGCTAGTGGTGATTATCCTTTACCTTTTGTAATGATTACCGAACGCTACTACGAATTCACGCCCACGCCGCGCACTCGTACCCCCGAACAAGCGGCGGAACTTGCCGAGCGAATGTTAAACAACAGAATCATGCGCGAATTCGATTTCGCGATTGATATAATAAACCGCGAAATTAATTTCCGCCAAACCCCCGACGCGTTGCATGTAAGCGCGTTAATCACCACACACGAACGAATTGATAAACAAATTCCTATAAAAGTTGAGTGAGTTATGCATATTGAAATTCCGGGCGCGTTAATGTTAAATGTTTTTGGAAAATTGGACGAGCATATGAAAAAAGTTGAGCAAGCGTTTGCTGTGACCGTTATCACCCGCGATGACGGTATCCATATTATGCAAAACGCGCCTAATTCCAATGCGCATAAAGCGGAAAGAGTGTTGCGCAATTTGGTTGCCATTGCGAAAAAAGGCGAAACTATAACGGAGCAGCAGGTTAATTATTCTATAGCCGCACTGGAAGACGAACACGAACAAATAGAAAATCTGTCGGACGATACTGTATGCAATACAATTTCCGGAAGGCCTGTTAAACCAAAAACAGTCGGGCAAAAAAAGTATATCGACCAAATTCGCAAGAATACAATTGTTTTTTCCGTCGGCCCCGCGGGAACGGGCAAGACATATCTGGCTATGGCGATGGCAATAACGGCATTTCGCGCCGGCACGGTAAACAGAATTATTTTGACGCGCCCCGCAATAGAAGCGGGCGAAAAACTGGGCTTTCTGCCGGGCGACTTGCAACAAAAAGTTGACCCGTATTTGCGTCCTCTTTACGATGCGCTTCATGATATAATGGGCGCGGAAACTTTTCTGCGTAATTTCGAGCGTAACTTAATTGAAGTCGCGCCGCTTGCGTACATGCGCGGCAGAACATTGGACAACTCCTATATCGTACTTGACGAAGCGCAAAACACCACACCTGAGCAAATGAAAATGTTTTTAACACGCTTGGGGCGCGATTCTAAAGCAATAATAACTGGCGACATAACTCAAATCGACCTGCCCGAAGGAAAAACTTCCGGCTTGGTTGAAGCAGTAAAAATCCTGGAAAATATCGAAGGTATAGGCATTTCCCATCTCTCAAACCGTGACGTTGTTCGTCACCCACTTGTACAAAAAATAATTTCGGCATACGATAAGCAAGCCGCACGAAAAGCGTACAAGCAGAAAAAGAGGAGTTTGTAATGCGGAAGCACATGACAAATACTTTTTTGATTTTCGCCGCATTTGCGTTTACCTGTCTCGCGATTGCGACAGGTTCGTATTTCAATGCAGGGCTGACTATGGAAGTGGATTCGGTTTCGCGGATTCTTGTTCGCGCACCGCTAGATGTCGAGGACGCGGCGGCTACCGAGCGGAATCGTCAAGTCGCGCGGACGCTTGCGGAAGGGCTTGCGGAAGTTCACAGTGTTAACCCGGATAAATGGGTAATTGTTGCTAATAATTTAAGTTTACTCCGCGCGGAACTTGACAGTATTCGTGAAGAATACCGTAACGAGCAGGCGGAGCTTGAAGAAGCCGTTTCTGAATGGAACGAGCTTATTTTATTGCACGAACAAGCTGCGGAAAGAGCGCAGACTGATTGGAGGGAGCAGGTAAGTGCGGCAATCGCCGCAGGTGAAACTCCGCCGGAGTCGCCTGTAATTCCGTTGCCGCCGGAGCGTCCGGAATGGGAGGGCGCAGTATTTTTGTCGTTTGTGGAGTTGCAGCCTCTTTTTAACGCGGTTCAACAAGAGCTTATCGTGACAATGACAGACGGAAACTTTGAGCAAATGTGGGAAGCAATAGAAAAGGCGGCACACGACGTACAAACTACAGAAATTATTCATTATTTGGAAGGGACAACGGTTGTTGCGATACAAGAGACAACGGTTATTGCGGTACGTAACGCACTTCGCGCAAGCGAGCTTGACAGGGTAAGAGACGAGCTTGCGGAGTTTATTGTTACGCGTTCGCTTCGCGCAAACGCGATTCCGAATGTTGAAGTAAACGAGCGGAATTTTAATGAAGCGTTGGCTAATTTTGAACCGGTGATTATCCCTGAAGGCGCGATTATCATAGATGAAGGCCAAATTGTTACGGCAGAAATTTACGATATACTTTCGAGTCTTGGTATGCTTGCTCCGGAATCTTTGCTTGACAATATTTATCCGATGCTTGGGGTTTTCTTTCTTGTCGCTGTTTTGTTTCTTGTTGTGATTATGTATCTGGCGTTTTATCATAGAAGCGTTGCCACGAATTTTCGTGAATCAATGCTTTTATTTACGCTTTATTTGTTCACAATCGCGCTGGTTTGGACTGTGGGCAGTTTATCGTTTCCTTACTTGCCGATATTAATTTTTCCAATGCTTGTGGGCATTTTAATCGACCGCAGATGCGCTGTTGCGCTGACTTTCGCACTTGTACTTATTTGCTTTTTTGTAGTTGACGGAGATTTAATATATCTGCTTTTTTATTCTGTGACGGGTATACTTTTTTGTATGTTTTCAAAATACACAACAGAGCGCGGAAAATTTATTTGGGTGGGGTTCTTAATTTCAACAATAATGTTCGCGCTTGCGATTGCTGTACTTTTTATTGTAGAACGCAACGCTGTGTTTGTTGATTTTCAACAGATTATTATTACCGCGCTGTTTGCGGCGGTAATCGGAATTTTAACCGTATTTATTTGCATGGGGAGCCTGCCGTTGTGGGAGACTTTTTTCGGAGTTGTAACGCCCATTAAATTACTGGATTTAACAAACCCGACAAATTTACTTCTGCGCCGTTTAACAATTGAAGCCCCCGGAACGTATCATCATTCGCTGATTGTGGCGAATTTGGCAGAAACGGCAGCATATGATATCGGCGCGAATGCGCACGCGGCGCGTGTGGGCGGATATTATCACGATGTAGGAAAATTAAAATATCCGCACTACTTCGTGGAAAATCTTGACGGCGGCGAAAACCCTCACGACCATCTTGAACCAAAGAGTAGCTCGCAAATTATTATGAGCCACGTTTCATACGGACTGACTCTTGCCACGGAGCATCGTCTGCCGCAATTCGTGCGAGATATAATAAAAGAACATCACGGTACAACGCTTATGCAGTATTTCTATTCAAAATCCCGCGAAAAAGACGAAAAATCCGACGAAAAAGATTATCGTTATCCATACACAATTCCGCAAACCCGTGAATCTGCCTGCGTAATGCTTGCGGATTCCGTTGAGGCCGCCGTGCGCAGCATGATTCCTAAAATCTCTTCCGTAGACGAAGTAGAAAAAACAATCCGCCATATAATCCGCGGAAAACTAAATGACGGTCAGCTTGCGGAAAGCGACCTGAGTATCAAAGATGTAATCATTATTGAACAAAGCTTCTTCCGCGTATTAAAGGGTATGTATCACGAACGGATAGCGTATCCTTCACCAAGCAAGGAGAGTGCAAAATGAAAATCCATTGGGACGACAGAAGCCCTTCATCTATACCAAAATCTTTTTACGTGACTATGAAGCAAGCCGCACTTGCAACTTTAAAGCAATGTTTTGAGCTTGAAGACCTGCGAAAATTAAAATATGAAGTAAGCATTTCTCTTGTGTCAGACGAAGAAATGCGCGAGTTAAATAAAAAATACCGTGAAAAAGATTCACCAACAGATGTTTTATCATTTCCCACAGTAGGAACACCCCCTCCAAAAGGAATTTTCCCAATGGGAGACATTGTAATATCAACAGAAACGGCAGAGCGTCAAGCAACAGAAAACGCTCACTCACTCGAACGCGAGCTAACATTCCTAACCATACACGGTATTTTACACCTTCTCGGCCTAGACCACGAAACCAGCCCAAACGACGAAATCGTCATGAACGATATTCAAGATGAAATTTTAAACCAGTTTAGCTTTTAAAAAGGGGGTCACGGTATGGATTTTTTAGACGAGGTTAACCGCCGAAAAAATGCTAAAAAAAACGAAGCCCAAATACAAAAGCAAAGGAAAATATTACAAGAACGCTTGAAAAGCAAATATCACTGTTACATGAGTGACCCCGTTGCGTTCCCTTTGAGCGATAATGAACGAGAATTTATTAAAGAAGTTATACAAGCTGTTCCCGATGAAAGTTGGACAGAAGATATAAGGAAATATCAATTGCCGGATAAATCTATACACATAGCCTTATGCGGAGTGGATTATTTACGTATAAGTATTTCGAAGCAAAGGCCACGCAAGGTTAAGTTTGAAGATGGCCTTGTCAAGTACGAAGTTTCCGTTATGTCTAATCATAACGAGTTCGACATTATTTTCAAAGAGCTATTTTTGAGCGATTTGAAACAAAGCATGTTTGAGGATTTGACGGAAAGCAAACCTGATTTCGTGAAAAAAGCAGAAGAGGAGGCAATGAAATTTATTCACGAGTTGCCTCATCATGAATCGAAACAAAGTATAGTATTTAAACTTTCAGACGGCTCTCGAAGAGAAGATAAAGAATGGTGCGTACTTTTCAAAGACGGATACTTTTTTTCAAGCAGTGATAAATTCCCCGACAGAGAATTTTTTATAGAATGGATAAGTTCATTATGAAATCCCGGAATTTTATTAAATCGCTTGGTTATGCGTTTACGGGAATACGTGCGGCGGCGGCGCGCGAACGGAATTTTCGTATACAGATAATTATGGGAATTTTGGCAATAATATGTTGTATCATTTTTCAGGTGGACGCATTATTGTTTGTGCTGGTAGCGTTTGCCATATTTTTTGTGCTTGCGATGGAGCTTGTGAACACGGCTATTGAGGCGATTGTTGACTTGATTGCCGGCGGAAAGGCTCATCCGCTTGCGAAGATTGCGAAAGACGCGGCGGCAGGCGCGGTTTTGCTTGCGTCGGCTTTTGCGGTTGTAGTTGCACTGGTGGTTGCGTGGGCAGTGTTAGGGAGATATATGTAAATGAAAAATTTTTTTCAGATTTTTAGAACACGGACGTTTGTAATTTCTTTTTTAGCATCGCTTTTTGTAGTGGCTGTTGTTTTTTTTATTCTTGTGTTAACAAGCCAAGAACGCGGCGAAACGATGCGGGAATTTGTTTTTGGCGAAAATCAAATTCCGGGGAGAACTTTGTGGATTCCTTCGCCGTCGGATGTGCAAGAGGAAGAAGAAGAAGAAGAAGAGGAAGACGAATTTCCTTATCCCACGCAAACAAGCATTTTGACGGGCTTGCGAATGTACGAAGGCTACGCGATACGTCGTCCACTTGCGGTTGTAACAAATAATATTCGGCAGGCGTTGCCTCAAAGCGGAATCGCGTCGGCGGATATCATTTACGAAGTACTTGCAGAGGGCGATGTTACGCGGCTTGTTGCTATTTACCAGTCGTATATTCCCGAAAAAATCGGCTCAATTCGTTCAACTCGTGATTATTTTATCGACTTCGCATGGAATCACGATGCCATTTTTATTTTCCACGGCGGAAGCCCGAACGGATATGCGCGGCTACGCTCGACGGGTATCACAAATATGGATGGCGGACGCTTGGAAGGTCAGGTTTTTTGGCGCGACAGAACTTATCCGGAGTGGGCTGCAAACAGTGGCACACGCTCTACGGAACATAGTTCATACACGGGACGCGAACGAATTGAAGCGCATCTTGAAGCAAACGAAATCCGCGATTACTTTATTCCCGACCCCTCTTTTGGTTTTCTCTTCGGTCAAGTTCCCGCCGAAATTGAAAAACTCGGTGCGGCACACCGCGTAACCGTTCCGTTTTCGCAAAACTACACACGAATTTTTATTTTCGACGAAGAAGAAAATATTTTTTGGGTAGAAAATCCCACCGGTCCACACCAAGACGCTGAAACACAGGAACAAGTTTCCGTTACAAACGTACTGATTCAATTTGCGCAGATGAGCTTAATAGCGGGTGACTACGCAGGCCGCAGAAACGTAAACACGCTGGGAGAAGGGCGTGGTTATCTAATCGCGGGCGGAGAATATTTCCCCGTACTATGGCAAAAGTCCTCGCACACATCACCAACCCGCTGGACTTTTGAAAACGGCACCCCGCTAACCTTGTCACCCGGAAAAACTTGGATTTGCGTATTTCAATCAAACGGAACGGTTGCGTTTGAGTAAAAAATCACAGGCTGTTTTTTTGCGGGCAACGAGCCAAGCGCGAAAGAACACCTATACATAATAATGGTCTATTATGGTGAACTATTGACTAAATTCAACAAAAACCTTTGCAAATGTGCTTTATTGGTGTATATTAGCCGTACACTGTGCGAATCTCACATTGATTGTGAGCGAATACACAAGAGCAGGAGGTTTTCAAATGAAAAGGTCTAAGAATTTCCTTGCCTTTGCACTGATATTTACATTGGGATTTTTCGGCGTTTTATCAACTACGGGGCAGGGAAGTGAAGGGTATCTTATTGAGTACGAATCCCTTCAACTGCCGCCGATTATAGGTGGAACTCTATGGGGTGACATCAATCGTGACGGACAAGTAACAAGTGCTGACGCGACGGCTCTTGCGCAGTATCTGCTCAACCCTTGCAGAGAGGGTGATTGTAATAGAATCAACAAACGCGCCGCAGATGTTAATATGGATGGAGTGATAAATGTAGCTGACGTTACTCATCTTGCCAGAGCGTTAGTGGGTCATAGAGTGTCTGTTGGGCCTCCTCTGCCTTTAACTATGAACTACCGAATTATAGTGAATTCTGAAGGGGATTGGTCAGAAAGAATTAGCAAGGCACGGGGATATGTGAATGATGTAACGCCCGCGTTTAGGAATGTTTTAAATACAAATTTAATCTTTCATAGTGCCTTTGCATCATCTGACCTTAATATGAGGAACGGTTGTGATTTTCCCGGAATTGGCGGCATATGTATCCCACCCCCGCCTCACCCCCGCCCGTTCCCCCGGCCCCCCGGTTGCGGAGATTGCCAGCTTGGTATTGGCTCAGATTGTCGTACTTACCCACACCACAGGTCAGCATGGTATTTCCTTGATGTCCTTAAAGCGAGCAATATAAATACATTCAGGTTTGTTGGTTTCCGAACCTGCCATATTTTTGGCAATCATCATGGAGAGACGCACGGTTTGGCGTATATTGGTGAAAGGGATATGATTGTATCAATTGCGCGAGACTTGAATCATCAAATAGCAACCGCGCATGAAATATCACATATACTTGGCGCACATGATGGTAGATGTGTTACAAGTCAACTTTGCGTGATGAAAGGCGATATCCACGATAGATGGTGCATAAATTGTGTAGGAGATATAGCATTTCATAGACGTTGAATAACTAATCATAATGTGGCTGTACTGTTTAACAGGATAATATATTTTTTGGGAGGAAATATTATGCTAAAACGATTTTTTGCAATGATTGTCATTCTTTTTGCGTCACTGGCAATAACAGGGTGCATTGAACATGAACCCGAAAATGCCACGATTACAGAACCGACGGATTCATACCATGCGAAAGATATATCACAACACAGTGAAATTCCGCACGATATAGAACTTTACGAACATCAAGAGCTAGGGGAATTGTGTGCTTTTCCGGTGCCGGAATTGATGTTTTACTCCATTGAAGAATTTTTATATGCTTATGCTGAGGTAAGTGATGGCAGAGCTTCTGATGATTTGACAAGAAGGGCAAGAAATACGGATTTATCATCACTGGATACAATTCATCTGCTTACAAACCTTCCGGAGGCATTTCAACTTGCTTTAATTGATGTACATGAAACAAGAGTAACTATTGTATATGTAGTGGATATTGACGAAGATGCCGGCATAGGGTCACGAAATATATTCATGCGCCCGCATTTTCAACTTCAAGTTTACCGTTGGACATATGAAGATTTAGAGTCATGGAGGATAAATTCACCATTGGATGGCATTATGCAGCAAACGGGTTTAACGGAAGAAGATTTGATTGATGGCAAGTATTTATTTTATGAGCGCACGAACGATTTGCACTGGGCGCAGGGCAGCAATCTCTTTATGCTACGTATGCCTAGTGTATCACACGGAAACAGTGATATATCAGGATTTACTGCGGAAGACTTAGGGCTTGCGCCGGAAATAAACGTTAATGATGTGATAGAATTTTCAGAAACAGTTGCCGTAAATTTGTATGATGAAAATAATATTTCATCATGGCGTGCCGGGGATTTTGCAATGATTGAAGAAATGCTGCAATCCGAAAATGTCACGATTGCGGAACCGGCGGATTCATACCCCGCGGAGGATATATCACAACACAGTGAAATTTCGCACGACGAGACGGAAATCTACGAACCTCGGGAGCAAGAGGAATTGTATATCTCTCCGGTGTCGGAGGAACTGTTGCAATCCGAAAGTGTCACGACTGCGGAATTTGAATAAGGCAGGGAAGCCGAAGATGCTGCATGGGACAGGACGCTACAGTCGTCCACAGTACAGTGGCTTCCGTTATGCTTCATTATGACACCTGCCCATTAACAGCAAGCATCAATCAACTCAATCGCTGCGTCGTAATCTGCGTTTAATATTAGCTGTGAAAGTTCCGGTATGCTCCCGCCGATTTCTGCCATAATTTTGTCAATCGCGCTTATGTTAATTTCTTCGAGTGCGGCTTTCAGATGCAACAGCGTTTCTGCGGGAATATCCATGCTATTTTCCCTCTCACCGACATGCATAGTAATTTTTTCAATAACATTTCGCAACTCGTTTATAAGACCGTCAATATTCGCTTGAATGTAATCAGCATTGCCTTTTCTTGCCGCCTCTTCAAGCGAAGCTGCCCGTGCGGATAAATTTGTCTCTCCGACATTTGCCGACGCGCTTTTAAGCGCATGAACATATGTCGTGAACAACTTTGTATTGTATAAGCTCTGCGGAATTTCCGCGAGCTTTTTCTTTGCGTCGTTTAGGAAAACTTCTAGGATTGCCATGCGGTTGTCAGCGATGGGAAGGGGTGCGTCTGATTTATTCTGCTTTTCCGGGGGAATCCACGCGGCAAGCAAGGCGTTAAGTTTTGGCATTTCTATGGGTTTTGTTAAAAAGTCGCTGAATCCGTTTGAAATATACATTTCTTTCACTCCCGTAAGTGCATTTGCGGTAAGCGCGATAATCGGAGCGTGTTTGTAAAAATCGTTTTCGGCACGAATAATTCTCAGTGCCTCAATCCCATCCATTTCGGGCATAAAATGGTCTAGGAATACGATGTCATATTTATTTTTAGAAACAAGTTTAATCGCTTCCACCCCGGAATCGCAGATATCAACCTGCATTCTATACGACTCAATCAACCCTTCCATAACTTTTAAATTCGTTGAAACATCGTCAACAACAAGCACGCGGGCATCGGGAGCGGTAAAGCAAATGGTCTCGTTCCTGACTGACGCTTGCTTCGGCGCGTTCGCAATCGGAGTGTTGTCACGGATTTCCTGTGTAAGCGTAACAGTGAATGTACTGCCCTTTCCGTAATCGCTTTCTACGGTGATATCGCCGCCCATTAAATTGCACAGCTTTTTTGTAATGGACAAACCAAGCCCTGTCCCTTGAATATTTCGGTTTCTGATGGAATCGAACCGCGTGAATTCATCATACAATAATTCCAAGTCTTCCGATTTAAATCCGACTCCCGAATCTGTAACGGTTGCCGTTAATTCTACTTGTATTTCTGAAAGAACGCCCGTGATTTTGAAATTTACAAAACCTTCGGGCGTGTATTTAACCGCGTTGCTTAAAAGATTAATAAAAACTTGCCGGATTCTTGTTTCATCGCCGAATAAACCGCAAGGTAAATTCTGGTCAATCGAAGCCGTGAATGTTAATGTATCTTTCATCTTCGTATTGATTAAAACACAAACATTGTTAAATAATTCGTCAAGCCTGTACTCGACAGGCAATATTTCCAGTTTTCCCGATTCAATTTTTGAAAGGTCAAGAATGTCGTTTATTAACGTAAGTAAATTGTTACCCTCTTGTTTAATCGTGTAAACATTTTCGTAAACTTTCCGCGGCAAGTCTTCACGCAAAATTAATTCAGACATTCCTATTACTGCGTTCATTGGCGTGCGTATCTCATGGCTCATTGATGCAAGAAAGTCGGACTTTGCTTCGGTAGCCGTCTCCGCACTGATAGCAAGGGAATATGTTTCCGCAACAAGCTGCTCGTACTGCATATTCAGTTCGTTTATTTGCTTGCGTTGTTCCCACGATGCTTTCAACATAGCGTTGAACAGGTAGGCAAAGATTAGCGAAATCAAAAACATCCCCGAAACAATAATTAACATAATGCAAAAATCGTCAAAACCGAAAATCTTGTACCTTTGAAAGCAAGCAATTGCAAGTAAGATGATCATAATGGATACGCTGCTAACCTTAAATTTGAGCGGAAGCGGTGCTGCTGCGGTAATTAAACTTAATACCCAGCTAAACATGGTTAGTACAAAAATATTATGCGTTACTATATCCCCCACAAAATGTAATTCAATATGGCCAAGTGAAGCAATTACAAGGGTAATGTACATAGTCCCGGTCATAATCATCAGCATTAATTCTTTACGTTTTTTAAAAAGGTTATTGCGCAATAGAAATAAAATAATAAACAGAACCAGATTCATTTGATTAGTCATGCATAAAAGAACGAAAATTATAAGCACTACACTCGATTTTCCCGCCCAGTAGTTCAACTCGTCTTGGAAAGTGTCACGCACATTCTCGCTATCGTAAGCCTCGAAAGATAATATCTTTTTTAATTTGGTAAACACTATCCTTGCTCTCCTTGCGAGATTTCACGTAATTCGCTTTCAATGTCCACAAAAAGTTCGGTTAAAAGCGGGTCGAATTGCGTTCCTTTGCCATCGGAAATAATTTTTACGGCTTCATCATGGGTGAACGCCTTTTTGTACGGGCGCTGGGAAATAAGTGCGTCGTACACGTCCGCAATCGCCATAAGCCGCCCGTGCAGAGGAATCTCTTCGCCTTTCAACCCCTGCGGATAACCTTTGCCGTCCCACCTCTCGTGGTGAGTATATGCCATCAATTCCGCTTGATGTAAAAATTCACTTTCATCTACCTTTTTTTCTATCCGCATAATTACTTCTTTGCCGCGAATAGTGTGGTTTTTCATAATATTAAACTCTTCGTCGGTAAGTTTACCCGGTTTATTTAAAATATTGTCGGGAATACAAATCTTTCCTACGTCGTGCAGCTGCGCCGATTGAATCAACAAATTTAAATCCCAAACCGCTACGGCTTCTTTATATATTCCGCGTTCGGTCATTTTTTCAACAAGAAGTCTCAAGTAATCCTGCGTTCTGTCTATATGCCCGCCTGTTTCATTGTCACGAAATTCTACCATTTCAGCAACCGTGCTTAAAATAGCGTCCTGCAATTGCACAATTTTTTCTGTCTTAGCTTCAACCAACAGTTCAAGATTGTGTGTATGCTCCGCAAGTAACAGGTGCGTTTCGATTCGCTTCTGTAAAATTTTCTCTTTGAACGGCTTTGTTATGTAATCCGCTGCACCCAGCGAAAGCCCCCCGTATTCGTTACCGGAAGATGACAGTGCGGTTAAGAAAATAACAGGGATTTTCGCTGTTTGAGTATTCTCCTTGATTTTTTTTATCGTTTCATAACCGTCCGATTCGGGCATGTCGATGTCAAGCAAAATTAAATCGGGCAGCTTCTTTTCGAGCAATTGCAAAGCACGTACTCCGCTGTTTACGGTCATTACGTCGTACATATTTTGTAACGCGGTCTTACCTGTTAATAAATTGGTCGGGTCGTCGTCTACCAGCATGATTAGTTTTTTCATAATTGCTCCTTTTTTAAAATTTCCCGAAATCCTTGCTGTCGTATATATGCGCGCCTGACGGCGCTACTACTTTTCCTGTCCTTAGTGCTGTCGGAGGCGCGGAATCGTGTGAACGTAACTTTGTTGCAGAAGGTGTTACTGTCGTCGCAGGTTTAGACGCCGTAAATGTTGATCTTTGCACGGCTGTGCCGGGCTTTAATTGTGCCGTTAGTCTGTCCGCTTCGCGGCGCGCAGTAGCGGCATCGCGTTTTGCGGCGGCGGCTTCTGCGTTCGCGGCAGAAAGCTCGCTGCGTGCTTTGGTGTTTTCTTCACGCACAGAAACTATTTCGCGTTTCGCATCGGCGGCTTCGTCTCTTGCAACGGCGGCATCTTTTTTTGCAATCTCGATGGCTTTCTGTGCGTCAGAAAATTCGCGGTTCAAGGTTTCCAGTTTTTTTCGCAATTCTTCAAGCGCATTGTCAGTTTCCGTTTTTATTCCTGTACTGAAAGACGCTTTGTAATCTCCGCTTGACAAGGCTTTCGCAATATTCGCCGTTGACTCGGCAGATTTTTCAAAACCGGAAACGGTGTTTTTTAAAGTATCAATGTCTTTAAGTAAATTTTTATGCGCTTCCGAAAGTTGTGCAAGTGCGTTTTCGATTTGCCCCAGTTCATTGGGTGAGTCTGTGCGAAGTCTTTCATTGAAATTACCTGCAGCCATCTCGGAAGCCGATTTTATCAAGCGGTTTGCATCTGTCGTCAGTTCATTTGTAAAAGTAGAAATATCCGACCAAAGACGCAAACGCATCACAATAACAATCCCGGCGGAAACCCCGAAACCGATTCCGAAAGCTCCCCAGTCAAGTAAATCAATTGCTTTCAAAAAAACAAATACACTAAACGCAAAAGCAAAAACAACAAAAGTTGTAATCTGAACCGTGCGTTTTAATTTTTCTCCCATAAAAAAAGCACCCCTTAGAAGTATTGCTCAATAACTTCCCAAAATTCGTCAATCTGGAAAATACGATTCCAGCTTGCAACTCCCGCTAAATTATTTTCTTCAAAGATGTTCATTTTTTCTTGAATGGAACGCGCACATTCAAGCCACACGCGGAATATTACCGTTTCTCCCTCTTCAAACGCCGACGCTTCGCCCACATACAAGCCGTAATCGGAATTCCAAATAAATTCGCCATTCCGTTCCTCAAAAAAAGCGCGCGTGGAAAGCGTTCCCATCACACGAAAATGCGAAACCTCGCCCGTGCTTACCACAGTACGCCAAATCCGGTTATAAAAAGGCAAACCTAAAATAAGACGGTCGGGCGGAATTGCGTGTTCAATTTCGGGCGGCGTGTGTGTTAACATATTTTCAACCGCGCTTCTCACCCACGGTAAAGACGCGTTCGGTCCCGCGTCAGGCGACGTAGACCAGTGTTCGTCGTATGCCATTACCATCACGAAATCAACTGTTTTTGCTATAAGGTCGCGCCGGTAAAATGCTGATGACGGAATCGGAATCTTCACCGCCGCTGAAAGCACAATCCCGCGCTCGCGCATTGGAATCGCAAGCTCGCGCAAAAATTGGATTTTATACGGCCCTTCATCTGCGCGTAACAGATGCTCAAAATCAATATTAATTCCGTCCAAATTCAAATTTTCTGAATACTCTACCAACTGCGCAATTACATGTTTTCTTGCGTCTCTGTTTTGCAAAAACACGCGGCTTCGCCTGTTATCCTCGTCAAAAACCAACGCCCAAACTTCCACGCCCTGCGAATGCGCCCAGTTAACATATTCTTGGCTTGCAACAGAATTAATATGCGTTCCCGTTTCGTCAAGACTAAACCACGTAGGCGAAACAACATTTAAACTCGGATGAAGCGGTGTTCGCATATTAATTACGTTCGCGTCCTGATTGCCTGCGTATTCCCAAATTAAATTAATCTCGCCCTCACCCTGCCAAATTTTTGAGGGATGCGAATTATTGTCAATAAAACCGCTTTCCAAAATCGTGTTGCGCCGCAGAGAATCAATAGGTGTTGCCGTATGCAAATTTTCTATATCCGTTATTTTAACATATCCAAGTAAACCGTCCGGCGTGCGGACCCGCACGAAATTATCGCTTGCTTCTGTTTCGTACTCGTCGTCAATTTCATCCGTAAAAAGCACCAGCATTTCACCGCGTGAAAGCTGCGCCGTAACAGGCCTGCTGCCGGGCCAATAATGAATATCCGCACGGTCGGCTCCAACCATCGCCGTCGTTTGCGATTCCGTTGCGTCCGTTACAACAACCATATTGTAACGCGCCTCATACTCCACAATAAGCGGATAAAGCCCGTGAATTACCGAAACAGGCACAAAAATTTCGCCGCCCCTTTCAATAATTCCATTATCAATAGGATGCGGCGAACCGTTAATCAAAAATGTTTCACTGCCGGGCGAAAATTCCAGCATTTCATAAAGCGTGGAGATAAACAAAACCCCCGCGCCCTCATCCCAAAAAACAAAAGGGTCTACATATTCCCTTAAAAAATCCGCACTTAAATAAACACGCGGCATACCGCCCCGATACTCAACAAAAGGCGGGTGTGCTTCACGTAACCGCTGCCCGCCAAAAACCAACTGCGTAATATTCGGGTCAAACGAAAGTTGCTCGTGAGGTTCCACAAGTATAGTATCGCCACCTGTTGAAACACTCCTTATCCTCGAAATGGCATTACAACCACTGAAGCAAACAAAACCGCCAAGAATCAGCAGCGTCATTAACAAAGTTGGAATAACCTTTTTAATAGATGAAGTTTTCATTTTAATTCCTTTTTATAAAATATTCAGCAAGATATTTTTGCTTTTTCAGCGGGGATATAATAAGATGTGCAATTTCAAAATCAATCATGCTATGAATAATTGTTCCAAGCCCTACAAGTAATAAGACCGACATAACGAACCCCTGCTCAAGATGAGCAGGGCTGATGTTTCCGCTTAAATAAAAACTACTGACAATAACAAGTTCGCCAGCTGCATGGATGGCTGCAACAAAAAACGAAAACACTCTCAGTTCCACAGATGAAAGATTTTTTATTGAAATTTTGTGTATATATAACGAACCCATAAGAGCAAAAACAATATGAGTTGCCGCCCTTAACACAACAATAATCGGAAAACCACCGATAAAAAATCCAACTGTTGTGCCTGCGGCAACAGACACAGCCACGGCAGGCGAAATAAACATAGCGATGAAAATAGCTACGTGGCTTGCCAAAGTAAATGAAGCCGGCTCAATCACAATTCTAACCGGAGAATACATCGGTATTATCAAGCCTATTGCAATAAGCAAACCCGACATTGTGAGTTTCATATTGGTTTGATTTTTCATGACTTATTTAATTTTAACAGGCTTCATATTCCAGATTTCTTCCGCGTATTCTTTGATTGTTCTGTCGCTGGAGAATTTGCCGGAGCTTGCTGTATTCATTATAGCCATTCTTGCCCAAAGATTCTGGTCTTTGTAGGCGGCATCCACTTTTTCTTGGGCTTTTTTATACGAGGCAAAATCTTGCAAGACGTAGTATTCGTCGGGACGCGCCCCGTTGTAGCCGTTTAGCATTGCGTCATAAATTTCGCGGAAAAGGTCGTGGTTGTGGTCAAGGGCTCCATTAATCAATGTTGTTAAAACATTTCGGATATTGAAATCCATGTTGTATAAATCCCACGGTGAATAGTTTCCGGAAACGGTTAAAGCATGAACCTGTTCCGCTGTCATTCCGAAAATGAAAATATTATCGTCGCCAACTTCTTCCGCCATTTCAACGTTTGCGCCGTCTAATGTGCCGATTGTCACCGCACCGTTCAGCATAAATTTCATGTTACCCGTGCCGCTGGCTTCTTTTCCGGCGGTTGAAATTTGCTCAGAAACATCGGCGGCGGGAACCAGTTTCTCCGCAAGGGAAACACGGTAGTTCGGCAGAAAAAGAACTTTTAAGCGACCGTCTATGCACGGGTCGTTGTTTACCAATTCTGCAACGGAGTTGATTAATTTTATAATTAACTTCGCGCGGTGATAACTTGCTGCTGCTTTTGCGGAAAACATATAAGTGCGCGGCCAAATATCAATGTTCGGATTCATTTTGATTGTATTGTACATATCAATTACGTGGAAAATACACAAAAGTTGGCGCTTGTATTCATGAAGACGCTTGACTTGAATATCGAAAATTGAATCGGGGTCAACGCCGATGCCATATTCACTGCGGAAATAATTTGAAAGCTCGATTTTATTATTACGCTTCACGTTCATGAAATTTTCTTGGAAGTTAGAATCGGTTGCAAGGGGTTTTAGCTTTGCAAGTTGACTTAAATCCGAAACCCAATCATCATTTCCGAGCGTTTTTGTAACAAGCTTTGAAAGCTGCGGGTTGCATTTTGCAATCCAGCGACGCGGCGTTATTCCGTTTGTTTTCGAGTTGAATTTTTCGGGATAAATTTCATAAAAATCACGCAGTTCGATTTCTTTCAGAATGTTCGTGTGAATTGCTGCAACACCGTTTACCGAATGCCCGCCGACAATCGCCAAGTGCGCCATGCGAACCTGCCCGTCTGCGCAGATTGCCATTTTGCGAATGCGGTCGGGGTCGTTGCCGTACCACTCCACAAGGTTTGCGCAGAAACGGCGATTGATTTCTTCCACTATCATATAAATGCGCGGCAAAAGACGGCTGAAAATTTCAACGGGCCATTTTTCAAGGGCTTCGCTCATAATCGTGTGGTTTGTGTACGCACAGGTTGCGCGTGTAATTTCCCACGCTTCATCCCATTCCAAATAGCAAACGTCAAGAAGAATTCGCATTAACTCCGCAACGGCCAGGGTTGGGTGCGTGTCGTTCAATTGGAATTGTACATAATCCGCAAGCTTGCCGAAATTTTTGCCGTGCCGTCCCTCGAATTGTTCAATCACGCGCTGAATTGTCGCAGAAATAAAGAAATACTGCTGACGTAAACGCAACTCTTTGCCGGAAACATGGTCGTCTGCGGGGTAAAGCACCGACGAAAGGTTTCGCGCAAGATTTTGCTCTTGCGTGGCGCGTTCGTATTGTCCCTGATTGAAGCTTTGCAAATCGAAACGATTCACAGGCTCCGCGTCCCACAGACGCAAAGTGTTTACCGTTTTTGTATTGTATCCAACAACGGGATAGTCATAAGGAACAGCCATCACGCTTTGATAATCCTCAAGGTCGAAGCGGTATGTTCCATCGTCTTTTTTTACGGCGATTACGCGCCCGCCGAATTTTATCTCGCGAACAAATTCATCGCGGCGAACACCCCACGGGTCGCCGTGTTTAAGCCAGTTGTCGGGTTTTTCCACTTGATATCCGTTTTCGATGTGCTGCTCGAAAATTCCGTAATGATATCTTATTCCGCAACCATATGCCGGATACCCAAGCGTTGAAAGCGAATCTAAAAAACACGCCGCAAGCCTTCCCAAACCGCCGTTTCCAAGCCCCGGATCCGGCTCGGATTCTTCCGCCAAGTTTATGTCAACGCCAAGCTCGTCCAGTGCCTCTTTGACAGTCTCGTTTAACGACAGATTTAAAATCGCGTTCCCCATAAAACGTCCCATCAAAAATTCCATGCTCAAATAATAAACCGTTTTCACCTTGTTTTTTTCATAATAATCATAAGTTGAAATCCAGTTATCCAATAAATAGTCTTTAATTGTCATAGCTACGGCATTATATATTTGCGCGTTGCTTGCCGTTGCAATTGTTTTGCGGTACGACGTGCGTAAATTCTCAATCACGCCTTCTTTCATTTGTGCTTTTGTTATTGTTGCTTTCTTTGCCATGGGAAGAGCCCCCTTGATTTTTTTCTAAGAAATTTTCTTAGATTATATCATATTTTATTAGAAAGGCAATGTAGGGGGAAATTCATCATTGCAGCATTTCAAAAACATATTCACCGTGGAGTTGGCGTAAATCGCGTAAATCCATGAAACCCGGGATTAATCCTACATTTGGTTTGCTTTGCAGTATGGCATCAATTGTTCGTATTTTTTCGTCTGCGTCAGAAATGCCGCCTACATTGAATTCTATGTTCATTATGTTAATGCGGATATTTGCGGCGTCGGATACGTTTATGTGAGAAACATTGTCGATTAGATTGTGGTGGTTCAGGAGTTGTGCGTATTGAACGATTACGCTGAACGCGGCGGGTTCGGGTACTTCCAAAATTTCACCAATATGGAAACGTGTGAATTGCAAACCTTCCAGCATGGGAAGCGAATCGGTGATATAATCGCGCACATCAAGAACGCGACCGTTATCGTCAAGGAAAAGGAAACTGCCTGTGTGCTCAACGAAGGCGGTTAGGCGGCGTTCTGTTATAGTTACGCGCAGCCGCCCCGGCAGAATCCGTTCAAATTCCACTTTGTCGATATAGGTGTTTTCCAAAACGCGGCGACTCGCTGCGCGAGTGTTAAAAAGAAGCAGATGTGAGCCTTCGGAGACTTCAAGGCGGCTGCGGATTTCGTCTTGCGATATACGCGAATTTCCGTGTATATAAACCTCATTTATGCTGAAATACGGCGAAAACAAGAAAATTAAAAGAACAAAAATTGTTGTACATAGCATCGTAACCAAAAGAAAGCGCGTTTTCCGCGCTTGCAGTATTGCTGAAATATCTCTTTCGGGTTTCATTTTTTAAGCGTGTTCAACCACGCGGAAAAGCGTTCCCTGTGAAGGTTGGCGACCCATTCTTTATAAACAAGATATGTTTTATTGTTAAAACGGAAAGATTCTTTCCAGTATTTTACTTTGCCGTTTGCGGTGCGCTGCTCGGTAAGATTGCTTCGCGTTTCAATTTCGCGAAGAATAGGCGTGCGAACGCCGAATGTAGACAGTGCGTATTCCGCGGTGAGAAGCTTACGAACTTCACCGGGCGGTAAAGAATCCGCTTCCGAAAGCTCTTCAAAGCGGTCTTTAATCCATTTACGAACAGAACCCTCTGCCGCTGCGGGTTTTTCTTCGGGGATTATTTCGGGTGGTTTAACCGGATTCGTTTTTTGTTTTTCGGCCGGCAAAATTTTATAAATAAAAGGCTCGCCGTGCGGAAGATTAAACACAGAGTTGTATTTACCGCCGTTCGCGCCGGTAATCAGCAGACCATTTACATCGTCCATGATAGTGCCTTTTGCCTTCGAACGCGGCGCAATCAGCAAAACATTATCGGCAATCGAATGCATACAAAACGGGCTTCCCGATAAAAGAAAACGCATAAATTCGCCAACGCGCTTGAATCCGTGACGCGCCACTTTAAAATTAGGCATGTAGTAGCTCATGTATGTTGTGAAAACGGAAACTTCCAGCCCCGGCAATTCCTTTGTTTCGTCTACAAAAAGTGCTTCCACCATTCTACGTACAACATGGAAATACGCGGAAGAATCATTTGTATCGTATAAAATTTCTATGTTGGCATTTTCCAGGGCTTCCGTAAATCTGGTTTTGGGAAAAATGACGCCGGTGTTTTGTTGTTGAGCCGCCGTTTCAGAGATTGCTACTGGCGCAGATGTTTTGCTTTTTCTTCTCGAAGATGTAGCGATTATCGAAGCGTCCGTTTTTTCAAGCGCGATAAAATAATCGCAGGCATTACGAAAAATATTGTTTGTTATCTTATCGAACGAGCAGCCAATCACACGTTTGCCGCGTTCGTGAAGTTTTTTCGCCAAGAAAGCAAAAATGCCGTCGCCCGACGCAATTACATAATTTTCAATTTCCGGTTGTTTGGAAAGCAAGTCCACCGCGTCGATAATTAGACAAACATCGGCAGCATTCTTGACCTTATCGTGCTGGTTCGTATTAAAAATTTGGACAGGCTCAATTCCCACCTGCAACACGGAATTTCGTAAATTTCTATGCTGAGGCAAAGCCCAATCCGCATAGGCTTTTTGAGTGGAAACGCCGTGTACGCCTTCCATTTCCAATACACGCCGATATATTTCATCCAAATGAAGAACCGTATTAGTTTTTCCGCCGAAAAGACCCAGCAAATTCTCAATATCATAAAAAATAGCAGTATTACACAGCATGATTTCCGCACTCCTTTAAGACCTTTGTGACTCCGTAACTTTATTTAGGAAATTATAACATGTGTCGAGAAAAAAACAATTAGATTTTGAGCAAAAATTTATAGTATTTCTGCGGATTTCATGCGATAGTATGTAATGAGGGGTGATGTTTCGTTTTCCTTCAGATATTTTCGCGCGGATTCAGTGATATCATATGTTCCCTTGCTTATTTTCTCGAACCATCCGAAATAATTTGCACGCAAGATGTTGTTTGTGTCTTTTTCGCAACCGTATGAAACCAAGGTTTTTGCAGAGCTTTCGCCTTTGGCTTCTATCAGAGATGCTATTTTAATACAGCGTTCCCGGTAGGCTGTGTTTATTTTTTCTTTTGTAATCCCTCCCGTTGTATCGGCTGTGCGTCCGAAAATCTCTTTTTTAATTGATGCAGATTTTTTATTTGCACGTATTTTTTCGCCGGGGAAAATTAGAATTTCCGCATTCTTAAGGGGGCTATCCATTGCAACCGTGATTAAACCGATGTCGAGTTTTTTTAATAATTTTTGTAGCGAACGAAAATTAGAATCACGCGCATTTTTGGGGCGCGGAATGGCAACAAAAACACCGGTTGCGGCGGTTTGGCGTTCCATCGCTTGATAAATTAATGTGATGTTTGCAGAAAGCTTCATCTCTACAACCCAAAGCGTTTCGCCCTGCACAGCGGCAATATCGCAGCCCTTGACCTCCCCGCGCACGATAAATCCTTGCGATATTAGAAGATTTTTTATAGGCTCGTACATATCGGATTCTTTGTGTTTCATATATAAACCACGTCCTTAGTGGGGTCAATTATATCAAATTTTCGCTGTTTATGCGACTTAGGTGCCCAAAGGCTTACCTTGTCGTCCCGGAACCGGCAAAGAAGCCTTTTATTGTTGGAATTCATCCCCGTAAGGATTACCACAGAACACAATTCTCAAGCATCTCAATCATACTCTGCGGGCAGTAGCGAATCATGCTTTCTATGAAGATAGCGTAGCCCTTTGTGGGGTCTTGTACAAAAACGTGGGTTACCGCGCCGATTATTCTGCCGTTTTGTATGATTGGGCTTCCGCTCATACCTTGTACAATGCCGCCTGTAATGCGTAGAAGTTCAGGGTCGGTTATGCGAATTACTATGCCTTTTGTTTCGTCGGCGGCGTTTTGATTTACGCTTTCTATTGAAATTTCGTATTCTTTTACTTCGGTGCCGGAGACGTTTGTTAAAATTTTTGCGGGGCCTTCAGTAATTTGTGTGCGGCGAGCTATTGGATAGCGCGGCAAAGCGCGGAAGTCCGTACTTACGTGCGACTCGAGTCTGCCGAAAATTCCACTTTCGCAGTTTGTTGAAATTGTTCCCATAGAAATATTTGTGTCTACTGTACCTTCAAGTTCTCCGGGGTTTCCGCGTGCACCACGATTCACGGAAGTAACGGTGGACGGCATGATTGTGCCGCTTCTCACGGAAAGAAGCATTTTTGTGTCCACGTCGAGAATGCCATGCCCGAGCGCGCCAAACTCTCCCGTTGTGGGATTGTAAAACGTAAGTGTTCCTATGCCCTTTGTTGAATCGCGTACCCACGCACCAATTTTTCGTGTGTTGTCAGCGGCAGCGGTCTGTGGTGTTATTGTAATTTCAATTTCTTTTTCGTCACGACGTACTAAAAAAACTATATCGCCGTGGCCTTTCGCTACATAATCGCTAAGTTCTTCTTTATTATTAATTTCCGTTCCGTTCGCTTTTAGGATTAAATCGCCGCCGCGAAGAAGATTATCCGAAGGTCGATGAGCTTCGCCGTTTTCGCCGAAGACCGAACCCGTTCCAAGTACCATAACGCCGTCTGTGTTTATGCGAACGCCAATTGCGTGTCCCAGCGGAATTATTTCCACTTCGGGTACAACGTCCAGAGTGACTCGCTTGAACGGCAAACCAAACGCGCCGATTGTCATTTCCGCCGTACCTTGACTGCTTGTTTGAATCATAAGCGGTCTGCCCAGTCGCACGGTAGAAATTTCCGAAAGCGGCGTGTCATTTACTTTTGATACGGCGGCGGTTTCATGAAAGGTTGCGGATAACGGTAAGCCTATGCTTAATCTGTGCGTGGTAAATTCCGTCAGGCGTATTTCACCCGGAAAACGCAAAAGATATGTGAAACTTCCCACCGCGTATCCGATAAGCGCACATAAAAAAAAGACAGCAATGATTTTAAGTTTGCGATGCATTTTATCGCCCCCATTTTATAATCATTGCTATCTTTGCCTTATTTGGTTTTAACTATACTCCGTAAGCCTTTCCACTTTCAAATAAATCGTAAACCTTTTCCGTTAAAACCAATGCTTCCGTGGATTGCTCGAATGTCAGCTCGAAATAGGAATTTCCCGGATAATTTGTGTCGTAGTAATAATCCGAAAGTTTGGATAAAACGGTAACATCTCTGTCGGGTAAGGGCTTCATTCCAAGCTGAATACATCGTTCGTACAATCGGCGCGGTTTATGAAGCGACATCAATCTAAAATCGCTTGCGTCGCCTTTTTTTTCTATAAATGACTTCAAGCATTTTTCAACGGATTGTTCGCAAAATCTTCCTGCGGCATTGAAATCGTCAACGTCATGCATTAGTCTTGCACGTTCCAAATCTTTTTTCGCGATGTACAAAAAACTGCCTACCTCCGCCATAATAACACTCCTTCTCTTTTTATTGATGATGAAACGTGCAATGGATGGTCGTCTGAATGAAAAACATCCGAGTCTACATATGTGAATTGAACATCTTCTTCGCAGTGCGACACGACTTCGTTTAACGCGGCTCGGTTAACTTCGCAATTTTCGCCGTGAATAACCGCGATATCCACGTCGCTGAAAATAGTCGCTTCGCCCCGTGCATAACTTCCGAAAATATAAACTTCCATGACAGCATCATCTTTGCTTGCGACAGCAATTATTTCGTCTACAACTTCAAGTTTTTGCATGAAGTATCACCCTTTTTTATTTGCACGTTGCCGCATATTTGAATCCAGGATTTTTTTACGGATTCGTAAATTTTCCGGTGTAACTTCAACGAGTTCATCTTCTGTAATAAATTCCAAACATTGTTCAAGCGAAAAAATTTCTGCCGGAACAAGGCGAAGTGCTTCGTCTTTGCCTGCGGCGCGGACGTTTAATAATTTTTTCTGTTTGCAGATATTTACTTCCATATCGCCGCTTCGGGCGTTGCGCCCGACCACCATGCCCGTGTAAACCTGCGTTCCCGGCACCACGAAAAGACTTCCGCGTTCTTGGGCGTTGTACATACCGTATGGGACGGCTTTGCCTGTTTCAAAAGAAATTAGCGACCCTTGCGGACGCTCGGGGATATCACCTTTGTAAAGCGCGTAGCCGTCGAAGAGGGTGTTTATTATGCCGTTGCCTTTTGTATCGGTAAGAAATTCTGACCGATAGCCAATTAAACCACGCGCGGGAATTGAAAAATCAATGCGCGTGTATCCACCTTTCGAGCCTGCCATTTGTAACATTTCTCCGCGCCGGCTTCCTAGTTTTTGTATTACCGTACCCGAAAATTCTTCGGGAACATCTATTGTTACGGCTTCCATCGGTTCGTGACGTTCACCGTTTATTTCCTTGTACAGAACCGTCGGCTTCGATACTTGAAATTCATATCCTTCGCGCCGCATTGTTTCGATTAAAATGGAAAGATGCAACTCGCCGCGCCCAGATATTTTGAATACTTCGGTGGTGTCGGTGTCTTCCACGCGCAATGAAACATCCGTGTTCAATTCGCGGTACAAACGCTCGCGAATTTGACGCGATGTTAAATATTTTCCTTCTTTGCCCGCAAACGGGCTGTCGTTTACCATGAAATTCATGGAAAGCGTAGGCTCGGAAATTTTACTGAAAGGCAAGGGAGTTGGGTCGTCGGGGCTTGTTAAAGTGTCGCCGATTTTTATTTCGGGAATACCCGCGATTGCGATTATCGAACCTACAGACGCTTCTTTTACTTCCTCGCGCTCCAAGCCGGAGAATACATATAGCTTTGAGATTTTTACATTTTTTTGCGAGCCCGGCTCGTGGATGTTTACGATGGCGAGAGTGTCGCCCGTGCGTGCTGTGCCGTTTACAACGCGCCCTACGCCTATTCTGCCGAGGTAATTACTGTAATCTATGTTGTAGATTAATGCTTGTGTGTTGGCGGATGGGTCGCCCGTTGGCGCGGGAATGAATTCTATTAATGCTTCAAAAAGAGGCTGCATTCCTCTGCCTTCGTCGGTCGGCTCTTTTGAAGCCCATCCTTTTTTCGCACTAGCGTAAATGAACGGGGAATCCAATTGCGATTCCGACGCTTCAAGTTCCATGAAAAGTTCAAGTACTTCGTCAATAACTTCGCTTGGGCGCGCTTCGGGGCGGTCTACTTTGTTTACGCAACATACGATCGGCAAGTTTAAATCAAGCGCGTTTTTTAAAACGAATTTTGTTTGTGGCATCGGCCCTTCAAACGCGTCTATTACCAAAACAACACCGTCCACCATTTTTAATACGCGCTCGACTTCTCCGCCGAAATCCGCATGACCGGGGGTGTCCACTATGTTTATTTTCGTGCCGTTAAACTGCACAGATGTATTTTTCGCAAGAATTGTAATGCCGCGCTCGCGCTCCAAATCTCCAGAGTCCATTACGCGCTCCGCAACCTGTTGGTTTTCGCGGAATGCTCCGCTTTGCCACAAAAGTTGGTCTACAAGCGTGGTTTTCCCGTGGTCTACGTGTGCTATTATTGCTATATTTCGGATTGCTTCTGTCATTTGAAACCTCCTTCTTTTTTTATGTATTGCTGTTTACAACTTTGGATATTAGGCGTATAATAAGCATATAATAAAAAGCGGGGAGCGCGTTGCTTTTGCTCCCCTAGCACTCCGCTTTAAAGGCGGCAGGCTTGCTAACTATTTTCGGTGTAAAAAATAATCAGCTTCCTTATGCGAGGAGGGGCTGGTTATTTTTTACGGTTTTTCGTTTCGATATACATAAGCAAAGCGATAAAGAAAATGCCCGCTTGAAACATCAAAGAAAATGCTTCATATACCGTCATATAGCCGCCTCCCTTCAGGTTGGATTTCTCAACCCTCCTTTCAGAGAAAGCAAGCACCGCAAAACGCCCATACGCGCTATGCTTGGATAAATTATACAGTTACAAATAACATACGTCAAACAGATTATACTACTCCCCGCTCACAGCGGTTGCCCCAGCAATCCAGTAGTTCTTTGTCGCGGTAGACGTAAATTACTTCGCAGTTGTTTGGACATTTGTCGCATTCTTTGCCCTTTGTAACAAAAGAGACTTCTTGAATATTGAAATCGAAGAGTTTTTTGTTGCCGCTGTTTTTTGCCAGAACTGCAACACCGAGACAACCCATCAAATGCCCGAATTCGTCTACATAGACTTCATGCCCCAAAACTTCTTCAAAGGCGCGGACAACGCCCACATTTTTGCTTACGCCGCCTTGAAAAACCGTCGGTGCGGAAATTCGTTTACCCTTGCCGACATTGTTCAGATAATTGTTTACAACGGCGTTGCAGATTCCTGCAACGATATCTTCTTTTTTATGTCCGATTTGCGCTTTGTGAACAAGGTCACTTTCGGCAAAAACGGTGCAACGCGCCGCAATTCTTGTGGGGTTTTCGGATTGCAACGCAAGTTCGCCAAGTTCGTCTATTGCAAGCCCGAGCCGCTTTGCTTGCGACATTAAAAAGGAGCCTGTTCCTGCGGCGCAAATTGTGTTCATCGCGTAGTCGGTGACAATGCCGTTGTTGAGAAGAATTATTTTACTGTCCTGTCCGCCTATTTCTAAAATTGTGCGAACATTGGGGACGCGGCTCATTGTTCCAACCGCATGTGCCGTTATTTCGTTTTTCACCATTTGCGCGCCAAGCACAACGCCGATTAATTTTCGCGCGGAACCGGTTGTTCCCGTTGCCATAACCTGAACATCGGGCGAAAGCTGCGATTTCAACTCCGCTAACACATTTTTAACGGCGGCTATCGGGTTTCCTTCCGTCCACAAATAAGAATGCGCAAGTATCTGCGAATTCTCGTCAATGACAACGCCCTTTGTAGAAATACTGCCTATATCCACACCCAAATATGCACTCATTACTTTCTCCTTTTCATTTCGAGCATATCATAAAACGCTTCAAGCCTCGTTTTTACGCCTGTTTCCGATGTTTGCGAATCGAAGCTGAAATATAAAACTGGAATTCCATAATCTTCGCTTACTTTTTGGCAAATAGGAATCGAATTAACCTCCGGCGTGCATCCGAAGGGCTTTAGGTGGATTATTCCGTCATAGCCGTTTTTTGCGAAATACACGCATTTTGCAACGCTGTCGGTACCGTCCGCGCCTATTTCGTAGGTTACATAGCCGTCCGCTTCTTTTATTAAATTTGGAATTTTATGCTGCGGCGAAAACAAAAGATACGAAACATCTATAAACCGCGTGACCTCTATGCCGAATTTCGCAAGTTCTTTCTCGATAAAATAATTAGAAAAAGGCTCCATTAGTACATACAATTCACCAACCACGCCAATTTTCATGGTGTTTTTCGGCTTGTTGAGTGGAACATCTTTAAGTCGCTTCGAAAATTTCCTGTAAACCGCATCGACTTGAAAAATATTCCGAGCCTTTGAAACCTCTTTCAAGAAAATATTTTCTATTTTTTCGAGTTCACCCTCGCGTGTTTCAAAACCGATATTTTCCCGCACGTACTTCTCAATTTTGTCCATTGCAAAAATAATCCGCACGGCAAGTAAAATCGCCGAAACAGTTTTTGCGTATGTAAGACGTGGATTCATTCGCTTAAACATATTATGAAAATTTTTTAAACTTCTGTTGCGCGAATTTGTTTCGATTATACACATTTCAAATTCGTAGCCCAAATCGCGCAAAATTTGCTCTTGCACTTCATTGTAAAAACCCATTCGGCAGTCGCCGCTTGTATGAAAAAGCACGGTCGCACCGTTTTCCAACGCTTCAATAAAATTCCCCAAATTATATTTAAACGGAACGCAAACAAACTCCGGGCTATGCTTCGTGCCAAGCTCAATTGTACGTTTCGTAATCGCGGGCGCAGCAAAAACTTCACCGTATTCGCCGACAAGCTTCTCCATCAATCGTTTTATGGGAACGTGATACTTCCCCATGTGCGGGAAGGAAATCTTATACTTCACAGCTCCGCCTCGCTTCTAAAATATCAATGAAACTTTCGATTCTCGTTTGCAAGCCTGCTTCACCGAAATTTGAATCTATTACCAAATTTGTCATAGGGATATCTTTGACTTTTCGTTGAATCAGTTCGATTGCGAGGGAATCCGGACCGCAAGGGAAGGTTGTCATGAAAATTATACCGTCAATTATGTTTTTGTAATGTTCAACAGAGCCGGTTAATTGCTTGTTATATCGCCAATACATGCTGTTTGAGAGTGCTTTGCTTTTTTCGCACATTTGCGCACTTTCGGGGATGTCGGCGTATAAAATGCTTGCGCCGAGTTCTTGCAGGGTGCGGACGATTGGCTCGCCGATTAATTTATCGTATATGTTATACGGGTGCGCCACGATTAACACTTTTAGTTTTTCGCTTTGCAAAGCGGCTTCCTGTGCGTCTTGGAGTTTTTTTTCAAAATTGAGCAGTGCGTTCGACGCGTTTTCGTATGCTTTTTTTACAAGAGACAAACTTGCGTCCAGTTCGAGCCCTAATTTTTTGTACGCCTTCCATTCGGTTTGCCCCTCGTCGTAGTCGATGTTTATGTGAATTAGTTTCGCCGCCGGAAAAGTTGCGCGAACAATATCGTAAATTCCATAAAATTTTGTGCAAGTGGCATCGCCGTTTTCGTAAATAGAAATTCGCGGTACGAAAATGTAGTCGCATTTTCCAATCAGCCATTCGACGTGACCCATGAAAATTTTAGCGGAAGTACAGCTTTCGTCGATGGACGAATTAATTCCCATATCCAAAATGGCTTTATTTGTATTGGGACTTACCACGACTTCAAGGCCCAGTTCTTCAAAAAAACTGCGCCACATAATTTGATATTTGAAATATAAAAACGACTTGGGAATTCCGATTTTAAGTTTCGCCAACGTCCTCGCCCCTTGTTTTTCCAAGAAAAAAACTAGCACAATGCGTTGGGATTGTCAAATTCGCGTGATTTCCGGCATGATTTTTAACATATTTGTAAATCCTTCAAGGGTACACATTTGCGTGCCTTCTAAAATTACAGACGCGGCAGCAGTTGCCATTGCAGTGGGAAGAAATTCTTCTTCCGACAAATTTTTCACAATCGCGTACACCAATCCCGCAACCATTGCATCGCCAGCGCCTGCAAGGCCCTTTGCTTGCACGTTTAACGCAGGGCAAAAAAATGCGTTGTCACGCGTAACAAGAACCGCGCCGTCTTTGCCCATCGAAACGCAGATTACTTTTACCTTTCCCACAAACAATTTTTCTCGGCAGAAAGACACTATTTCTGCGGAGTTGGAACAGATCACCCCGAAAGTGCTTTCAATTTCGTATAAATTGGGCTTCAGCGCGAAAGATAATCCGGTTTCCAGTGCACATTTTAACGCTTCGCCTTCTGTGTCTAAAAAAATTTTTCCGCTCCAGAGCTTGCAAATTTGTGCGTAAAAATCTGCGGCAACTCCTTCGGGACGGCTTCCGCTTAATACTAAAATTCCTTTTTCGCTGTCAAGTGATTTTATTTTTTTCAAAAGTTTCGTTTGAATCTCTTCCGATGCAAATGCACCCGGTTGGTTTATTTCCGTCATGATATCTGTGGATTCTTCGTAAAGCTTCATGTTTACACGTATCGCGCCGTCCGTTTCGATGAAATCATGGCGCACACCCAACGCGTCTAATTTTTCTGTCAACAAAAAACCGTTTTCCGAAAAATTAAAACCGACACAAAGCGGTTCAAGTCCTAAATTTTTCAACGCAACAGCCACGTTTATTCCTTTACCCGCAACATCGCTGCGCACACGCCGCACACGATTAAGCCCGCCATGCGTGTATTCCGGCACAATACAAACCCAATCTATGCATGGGTTTAAATTTACTGTGACAATTTCTGTTTTTCTCATTCGTAGCACTCTCCTTGAAAAATTTTATGTAAAGCCTTGCGTCTTTTGCAAAGATGGTGTACAATTTCCTTCGCGCAAATGATGGGCTGTCGCCAAGCGGTAAGGCACAGGACTTTGACTCCTGCATTCGAAGGTTCAAATCCTTCCAGCTCAGCTATGAGAAACCCTACAAACATCGTGTTTGTGGGGTTTTTTACGTTATATAGGTTTCGGATGAAAATGGTGTTTTCTAATATCTTTCTAATATGGGTTAATACCGCCACTGTTACCTAGAGCGTTTGCTAACATCGCTAATACAGTATATTTCATTTCATCCTTTGTATTCTCATCCATTATTGTATCTATTAATATAATCGCTGATTGCATAAAGGGTAATAGGACTTCCGGATAAGTTTTATCTATTTTTTCAACCATGGTCATTAACGGATAAACCTGATTGGATTTAAAATCAGCGATAAGGCTTATTATGTATTCCATCCTATTGCTGATAATAAAGGCCATGTTTACTGCTTCTTCTTTCCGGTTCAACCGGATAAGGCAATTCATAACCCGGATACATACCATCCCAATGGCATTACATATATTATTTATATCAATAATAGGATCCATATTTTCGATAAAGTTATAAGTATCTACGATCTCCAATAACTCTATATATGTTATAAATGCTTTTTCATAATCCTCATAATGTAAATAAAGCATATCCCCTAGATTTTTATAATTTGTAAATACCGTATGGTACCCCCTTGCATCCAAATATGAAATAATTTTCATGAATATTTTTAAGTGAATCTGTGTACATAAGATAGCATTATTAATATCTTTCTGTATAAAAAAATCAGACATATATTTATTCATATGCCCCGAATAATGATTTATAAAATCCAGTATTTCTATAATACCATTTGGATTGTTTTTTTCAATTATCTCCATGTAAATGTCTATATCATCCATTACATTACACGCTTCTTCATACATTTTTATTTCTGCAAGCTGATAGCTTGATTCCAAACAATGTTTTACCAAGTTGATGTACGTAGAATGCAATCCAAATTTATTTACCATATCAATTATGAGCTCTTTTGCTTCTCTATACTTGCTTAAGCCTTCTTCAATTTTACCTAACCTGATTAATACAGTACCGTAACTAAAAATTAACGATATTGCCTTTTCGTATTCGCTGTATCGCATCCTGTTTCCCATTGATACTACGTCCAGGATATATGATTGCTGATAATAGAATATTGTTTTTTCTAACAATAGCGGCGAATAATTTTCCTCCATTGCCCAAGCTTCATATACATTCCCTAAGTTATAGATACGCGCCCTTATCTTACGATCAACAATTTCTTCCATCCCTTCAGCGCCTTTAAGCGATTCATATATCGCCAGACTTTTTTCATCGTAAGTAATCGCTTCCTCCCATTTTCCTTTTTCCTTTAATATCAAACCCAACTTAGTCGTTACATCGGCAAGCACTATTTTATTTAACACATCACTATAATCCTGGGATTCCATATAAACCTCTATTGATTTGCAAATAGTATATGCCTCGTCAAACAACCTCGAATCCATTAATTGTTGAGCTTTCATTGTGGCATCATTCAATGATTGTAAGTCCGATATTTCGGCAAGATTCTGCTCTCTATTTTGCACATTATTTAATAGTGCAAAAATATGTTCAGCTTCATCCTTCAATCCAAAATCCCGCATAATCCTGCTGCATGTATGCAATACTGCAGAATTAGAAATTTCCGGCAAATTTTCGCCAACAAAGGACATCATAACGCTAACCGCATTTTTTGCTTCATCTGGATGATCAAATACACAGTTTGAAAACGCGGATGTGATTGTAGCTGTGTATTTTAGTACTTCTTCTAAATCTTCACAAATACTAATGCATCCAATTATCCAAGTACGACCTTCATCCATCATACAGACGTCTTTCAGCAATTGCCCGCATTGCTTACGTGTATTGATGTCCATATCTCTCTTATCGAATATCGAAATAATATATTCAGCGAACCCGTTGTTATATTTACCTTTAAAACAATGCCAAATAAATTCATGGGAAGCAAAGTCGTCATATTTCATAATGTTTTCAAAATGAACGGCTAAAGAATGGCTAACCATTTCCGCATCGAAAGGCATGGCATCGTTGATGCCCTTTCGAATATCATTATGTGAAAAATGTATAATGCCGTTATCATGCCAAATAAAGAAATATTTTAAATATTTAATTAAATAGGAAAAATCAAGTACATTCCAACACAGGCCGTTTCTTTCTGCTACAGTCTCTAAATCGGATTCACGTAAGCCATTCCTGGAAGCGCATAGATAATTTATAATCAGGGTTATTAGTTGCTTGTTAATACGGCTTGCGGCCTCAACCATAATGTTTCCGGCTAATTCGGAAGCTGCTGCGGGGCTACTTTTTATAATTTCGTATATATAATCATTAACGGTATCAATAGTATCGCCTTTATTATAAATGATTCTGAAGTCATAACTATTCATCATTAGAAGCCGCCGTACCATCAATGAAATCCATAATGGATTAGAAGCCCCATTTTTGTTAAGTATAAGTTTCTTTAAATAATCATTCAATTCCTTTTTCTCCATATCCAATTGGCATTCTAAAATGCACAAACAATCCTTGCTATCATAGGAAATAACATCAGTTATTGTTTCAATGGATGGTTTTATACGAAATATAGTATCGTCGATAGATGCAACTACAAGAGTAATATAGTTCCGCATAAAATTGTTTATCCAATTGATAAAATTAACGATTGACGGAACATCTGCAACACAGTCTATTGAATCAAGGATAAAAATATATCTATCCCGTAACTTTTCTCTTATAATCAATAATTTTTCAATAATTTGGGCATAGGCAAGGTTCTGGTTATTTTCATAGTCATATTCCTCCCCATTATCAATCATTATGCTGCATAAAAAAAATTCAGCTATTCCTCGCGTGGTTGAAGTAAAGAAATTACTACCGCATGGTATAAACCCTATTTTGTGGTGGCTTTGTTTTATTTCATTATAGAGGTTGCATAAATATGTGCTTTTTCCGCATCCAGCTTCACCTGTAAAATGGTATAGTGGAGATTTGTGTGACAGTACCGAAGCTTTGTGGGCGTTCATAATTTCATGAGGTATATAAACGTTTGTGGTATTGTAAGATACGAAAAATTCATTTTCAGTAAATTGTTCGTGGCAGCTTGACAAATAATTGATTTTTTCATAATGGTTGAATAATGCTTTATTAAGGTCTTGATAAACCATATCCGCAAAATTAGTTATTTCTATACTTGATTTTAATGGATCCCATTTCGCATTATATGTTTTTATACTATCCGGAAAATGCTCCCGTAAATACGCTTTAAGGTCTTTAATTTTAGTTTTTAAGTAATCGTCTTTTTCAACATACATTTCTTTTTCAAATGCTGGCATGTTTGTATAGTCCATATTTCTAATATAAATAAAAAAGCCGTTATTATCCGGCAAATTATTTGCTATACTTTGCTCTATTTCCATATGGGTAACACTTTTATCTTTCCAGTCAAACCCAATATTATTTTCTTCAATAATAGCTTGCATTATTTTTTTATCCGGGATAGAACCATATCGGTCCCCTAATAAGGCAATAATAAAGGAACATTTTTTAATTTCATTAAAGCAAACAGACAAAACCTTTAATCCAGTCTCTTTTTCATCCATAAACGAAGTGTCAATACCCCATCTCAAATCCGTGACATGGATAGAGCACTTTACTTTTGCCGCATCATGTAAAAGTCTTGGTACTATTTCAAGGTTTATTATATCGCGCTCTTTTTGCATATCTTTGAACGTACTGGATATAAATATTGATTTCATATAAATCTCCATTCCGGCGAAGCCGGCACAAATAGGAATGAAAGAGAGTGCCGCTATTCTCCTGTTCGCCATTTTTTTAACCCTATTTTATTACATCACTATTTGGTAAATAATACAAGTATTTAATATGAGATTGGTATAAAAAAATCAAGGAAACATACATCGACACGGGAAAAAACCGCATTTCCAAACTTCCCGGGAAATGCGGCTTTTGAATATTGGACTTGTTCCGCTACAAAGACTTACGAACCGTTCACATCGAACAGGCTCACATTATGACCTACAAGCATTCGTGCAAGAGTGGTCAATGTAGCAGCACTCACGCCATTGTTGTTTAGATTTACGGCGTCAATATCAAATCTCGGAATATGATGACCAATCAGCCATCTTGCAAGCACCGTTCCGTCCAAGCTGGTTATATATCCGTCGCCGTTTACATCGCCCGGAAGCAACTCCCTTACAACAACGCCGCCGTATTCAATTTTGAAATTAGTTAACTCGTAATCCTCGCCTCCGGAATCATTGGGGCGGAATTGAGTGGGGAATTCGGATGCTTGAGTGGTTGCGAATGCGGCACTTATTTCCTTAAAGCTACCGCGTTCCGCAGTGGGGCAAACATCGAAAGTCAGTGTTAATATCGGGCCTTCAACGTGTAAATTCGTGTCATGACCTTCGTATTCAGGAATTCTTATCCAACCGAAAAAGTACTCTTCGCGGTTTAAGTCACCTTCAAGACCGGGGAACAATGCTTCTTCTTTCAGTGTTGGATGGCTTTCGTAATCCACCAGGGTCAAGCCGTCGGGGAAGTCAACGCGAAGCATCATATTTGCGAAGCCGGGGTTGTTTGTTAAACGGAAGTTAACCGTAACTCTTTCGCCCCTGTCTGCGAATTCGATGGAGATTAACAGCGTCGGGTCATCTGAAATATTCGGCTGTTTCCGCGTATCAATATTTATGGTTACATTCTGCGTCGCAGAACCCGCACTGTTGCTTGCTTCAACAGTGATTTCAAACTCACCCGCGAAAACCGGTATGCCGCGAAGTCTACCGTCAGGTCGTAGCTCCAACCCCTGCGGTAAACTGCCAATGACTGACCATGTCGGCGGCGGTAATCCTTCTGCTTCGAATTGGAAATCGACCCAAGCTCCGTCTATAACACTCGGATTATCCGTAGTTGTTATCACGGGCACTGTTTGATTTGCCATATCAAAATTGGTTACAACGGTTGTTCCCGTTACAGGAACATTATTGGGATTAGTAACACCGCCCGGAAGAGTTGCCGTCCATGTGAAGCTGTTTGTTGCGCCGGAACTTGCGTCGAATGTGCTGCTTGCGGCAAGTTGCCATGCGATAGTCGCGACACTGGTACCTGCGGGCAATGAAGGAACTGTTGTAATTGCGGCCGTTTGAGGCAACTGCGAAATTACCTCGCCGGCATTCGTAACCGGAGCATTCAACCCACGGGTTTCCGGCGGTGCCGCCAAAGTTGTCAAAACAGGGGTCGCAGCTACCCAGTTTGCCGTTACGGTAACGGAATTTGAGGGCATTATAAAGGTTGCCTGCGTCGCGCTTGTTTCGTTCGTGAAGCTCACACCGGGCGATGTTGATGACCAGTTTACGAAATTGTGACCCGGGTTTGTTCCCGCGTTAAGTGTTACGATTGTACCTTGCGCCACCGGGTTTGCGGGTGACGAGCTGTGACCCGTTCCGGGGCTGTTTATCGTGACATTATTTGTTACCGCTGCCAATGCTGTTACAACCGGCTGGAATGTTACGCTTGCCGTTGCTGTGCCGCGTGTAAGTGTTGCGACAAGGCTTCCCGTTGCGTTCGACGCGGGGAAAGACGGGCGGGTTACTGCGCCCGCGTTGGTTATCGCACTGTTATTGGATTGCCATGAAACGGTTACGCCATTCGCGCCGGATGTCGGCAGTGTAAGATTGCTAATTACCGCGCCGACGTCTTGCCCGCCGGAAATTGATGCCCATGTCAGCGCGTCCCGTGCGGCGTTTACCGCAAGCTGTGCGTTACAGATTACGCAACCGGCATCGTTACAGGCGGCGCAGTCGGGGGTGGTTGAACTCGCCGGACGGATTTCAAAGTGCGTGATATAGATTGTAACCGCAGCGGTTCTTGCGGTTGTGTTTGCTTCAAGCCTTATGCCTGCGGCGGGGGATGTTTGTGCCGCCAACCACGCGGAAGTTATAATCATTTCAAAATCATCGAACGCAGGAGCTACGGCGGAAACATCGGCACGAGCAAATCCTTCCGTACCGCCGCCGCCGTGGTTAACCGATATTTGCGCACCTGTTGCCGCTGTCCCCAATTGAGCGCGACCTCTAAGCACTATTTCGTGGTTCGCAGGAATCAAGGCGGGGTTTATCCATACGCCTTGGTTTATACCGCCGGATTCGGGGTCATTTATAACGCTGCGTAAAACAAGTTTACCGTTGTCGTTTGCCCAAGTTATCGGGCTTGCGGCAGCGATTCCGCGCAACAGATGGCCTGAAGCGTCGCCGGTCCATCCGTTTGCACGCGGTAAAGCCGCGCCTTCAACTATATTTGTAGTAAGCCAAGGCCATGCGGGAGCAAATCCTCCGCTGCGGATTATAAAATCGCCCCATGTTGTCGGTGCGGCAGGGGTAAATGCAGTGACTCTAAACATATCAATTGTAATATCCGCACCGGCACCTGCCGCGTTTGTGATTAAACGCATCGAATCCATAGCCTGTGTGACCGCGCCGCCCGGCCCGACAGTGAAATTAATATCGAACCTGCCGCCCGTAAGCGAAACGTCGTGTACGCCGGCCATGTTTGCAACGTTATTTCCGTCAAGCATTCCCTGAAGTCTGAAATTTACCGTTCCGGTATTCGTTGAAGTTCCGACGGTGCCGGTCATCCTTATACGATAATTGTTTGCGGCAATATTCATGCCCGCTTGTGCGAAAGTGAAAAGTGCGCCGTCGGAGCTGTTTCCCGTTGGAGCCCGTCTTTCGGTAATTACCAAATGGTTTGAAGCGTTAAGCGCGATATTCGCCGGGCCCCATGTGCTTAAAACAACCGTCTGGTCATTGGCGGTGTTTGATAAATTCGCAGCGGTTGCGTCCGACAAGCACCAAACCCAATCGCCGCCGGAACCTGCGGGTGTCCAGCTTGCCGTGATGGTTCTGTCGCTTGTGACGTTTGTATGCGAGCCAGTCCAGCCCGCAAAGTTAAAGCCGGGACGTATCACAATAGGTAAAATCGCGCTCGCTCCGTTATCAACGGTTTGTATCAGTTCGCCGCCGCTTGTGCGTTCTCCGCCCGCAGGGTCGAATGTTACTACCCATGTATCGGGAGTGCCACCCTCACGGGTACCGCTTATTATAATATTGTGAATATGAATATTAGGATGCGCCACTCCCGCCCATAAATCCGAACCGGGAGGTACTGTGGCAGGGCTTGACCAAAGTCCCCTTTGGGTAACAATACGCGCTGTTCCACCCACGGCAGGCACAACAAGCTGTCCGCTGGTGGGCAACAACCCCAACGCCGCAACGCCGGAAGTGTGTAAGCGTCCTTCATCACCGATACCCGGGAAATTTTCGACATTGTTTGCCTGAACGCTGTCACCTGTCGGCGAGAAATGCCATATATCAAAACGAGCACCCCATGTACCGAAATTATTCCCGCCTTCAACCCAGGGCGGATTGGGAGCAGGATTAATATTGTTATTAGGCTGCATAACTATAACTTCAATTGTGTCGCCCGGCAGCAAGCCGGTAACTTCAAGGCCGCTTGGATTTGCCGTTCTTGCTGTAACGTCAATACGCCTGTTTATTCCTGTTCCGACTAACGAGCCTACGGCGGTGGTGTCCACAACCGGGTTGGCGTCATTAACAAAAGAATGTCTTTCAACGTGAATTCCCAAACCATGCGGCAATTCAGTTGCCAAATCTTCAAATGTCAAAGTTGCGGGTGCCGTTGCAAAGTAATCTCTTAAATTGAAAGTAAACGGCCCGCCGCCTTCGGGTGTCCAGTTTGCCGTTACGGTAAATGCACCCGAACCCGACGGCATGATAAAGCTTGCCGCAATCGCGCTTGTTCCGTTTGTAAATGACGCACCGGTCGCGCTCCAGTTTGCGAATATAAATCCTTCGCGCGTTCCCGCATTAAGGGTTACGGTTGCACCGGGCGCCGCTGACGGAGGTGTCGCGCTTGCACCCGTTCCGCCGCCGGATATGATTACGTCGCGGGACGGGGGAGCCATCACACCAAGGGCTCTGGCGTTTTCAAATGTGGTTATTGCGGTATTCAAGTTTGTTCTTGCCGTATCAAGCGCCGCTTGAGATGTTCCGGGCAGAGCGTTTTCCGCAGTTGTAATCGCGGCGGTAAAAGTATTTCTTATCGCAAGCGTCGTCCAATACGCATTGGTAGCTACGTCTGCGCCGTTTGTGCTTGTTTGCGTGTTGGCCAAAAGAGCGTTTGCGTCGGCTATTCTGCCTTGCAGCGCGGCACGTGCCGCCGCTAACGGGTCGCCCGCACCCGCGCGGTGTACAAGAATATCGTGTACCACAAAGGTACTTCCGCCGCGCCCGTCAAGACCGTCGCCTACATCATAATTTCCGGGTACAAGCGGCACCCACGCGGTTACAATACGCGGCGCAACTCTGAAACGCGGGGGTGTGGCGGAACCGATAATAGAGCCGTTTTCCCATTCGCTGTTGTTTGCGGTTATGAATTCCTGGTCAACAGTTACGGAAAGGGTTCTGGGCGCGGCACCCGGTGCAATTAAAAAGCCGAAAGGTGTACCGTCCCAGTCTAATCTGTCCGGGGCCGGATTCATGCTGGAGTGCGGCAATTGCCGTCCGGGAGCATCTTCTATACGAAAACCGTTATTAACCGGCAATCTTGTTACGTCTGCACCGGGTTGGATAGATTCAAGTTCAATCAATACCTGCACAATGTCACCGGGAGCTAATCCGCCGAACTCGCCCGGGATTATATCTATACCGTTCCATCCTCCGGCATAGCCTGTCAGCCCGGTTACCATACGAATTGCTCCGGCAGGGGTTATCGTTGCCGTTCCGCCTGCGGGTGCTACACCTATTCCGTCAAGCACTGTGCCGGGTTGAAGCCCAAGCGTACTCATGTGGAATACGGCGTGCCGTCCTGTGGGAACTTCCAAAACATTTGCCGCCCCGCCCGCCGCAGGCACAGATAGATTGAATGTTCTTATGGTTGACGCACCGCCCAAGGTAAAAGTAGCCGTCAGCGTTATCGACGCAGTACCGGTGGAAGGGCGTGTTACAACACCTGTGTTACTGACAACTGCCGTATTGCTTGACGACCACGCAACAGAAACTCCGCCCGGTCGTGTTGTAGGCAAGGTAAGATTAGTAGTTACATTACCCGCGGATGAATTTGCGTTGCGGATTGTATCCCATGTTACACCGTTTGCGGCGGCATTTACCGCCTGCTGATTGGGGTCTCCCACGCCGTTCATGATTGCGGTAACTATTGTGGGATAAAGCCAAGTATTATTTGACCTGTTAAAAATCCCGAAGCGTTCGGTTCCGGTTGTGTTCTGCATGTTGTCCCACCAGAATGTGGGCCAACCTCTGTTAGTTGCCTGCTCTACATAATATCTAGCGTGCGCTTCTCTTGCCGCTGTGTTGTTTTTGTTCACGGAACCCCATTCCGTTAACATAACGGGTAAACCCATCGCATTGGCGCGGGATTGAATATTTCCGAAATAGTTGAGTATTCTCTCGGGCGTACAGTGACACCACCAGTTGGTATGACCCGAACAATTCGGGTTGGTGTGGTTATTTTGAGTCGCGCTCGGATTAAATGATTGCCTGTCGGTTCCGCGAGCGAAAGCAAAATCGTGCGGGGAATAAGTATGCACCATTAAAACCAATCTGTTCGGGGTCGGGTCACTGGGAAGGGTCAATGCGCCAAGCGCGCCTGTAGTACCGCTTGCGGCACGTGGCATTATTCCCAATGTGCGATGTGTGTTATTACCTTGGGTTGCCCTAACCCTGTTTACAAAAATCTGGTGCTGCCGGTTAATTGCATCTCGCTCTTCCGGTGTGCCTGCATCAAAACTGGTAAGGACTGTCCGTGGCTCATTTGAGCCTGCAAAAATCAATCTTTCGCCGAACTGGTGGTTAAAATATCCCGCAACCTGATCCCATATTCTTGTATGGATTTGGTCTGACAATGTAGGGTTTGAAACCATTTGAAGCTGAACGGCATCGTCGTGATGAGAGTTGATAATAACGTACATACCAAGGTCATACGCCCAGCCGACAACCGTTTCAACGCGTCTCATAAATCCTTCGCTGATTGTCCAGTTGTTTTGTGCGTGCCCTTTAAAGTTGCTGGAAGGATTTGTAGTTTGCCCGTCTGTACGTGTCGGGTTATGAATCGTCCATGTTACTGGAATTCTTATCGCGTTAAACCCGGCTGCTTGAACGGCAGCAATGTGTTCCTGTGTAGTTGTCGGCGCACCCCACGCCGTTTCGGTATGCGCACGGGCTTCAAAAGTATTACCCAAATTCCATCCCGCGCCGATTCCCGCTACAATTTGCGCGGCAGTCATGCTTGTGTTAATGGGACGGTTGGGTCTGGTGGTAGTAAAGAGCGGTTCAACTTCATTTCCGTAAAGGGCATCGAAAAACATATCTTCCGATGCATCAAAAATCAAAAATTCTTCCGTTTCATCGAAAAGTAATAATTCTTCAAAATTTTCAAGCGGAAAATTTTCCGTCGCCGGTACAAAAACCATACTGCTCATTGCCATAAACACACTCAGTAAAACGGCAATAAATCTTTTAAACTTGCTGTGCTTCGCCATTAGAAACACCTCCTGAAAAAATAAAAAATTTGCGGCATTGCAAACATCCGGTTTAGTTATTTTTCTGTCGCTTACTATGTAACCACCCCTCCCTTTTATTTGACAGAAACTTTTCAGAGTCATAAAGCAGAGAAAACACCTCATATTTTGCATACTATGAGACTATCATCTTAATAGCAACAATGCAAATAAACTCATGTAATTTTGTGCTATTATCTAATCAAAATATTAAGAAGGTAACAACTTCATTCGCAATTGAAGTCAAGAATTTTCGTTTGAAAACTCTTATAATTTTCGCAGGGAGGTGAGATAACAATGTGTGAAGAAAAAAGCGAAGGTTCTATTGCGGTTGAAAAGATGAAGGAATATATTATTTTGCATCTTCAAAACCCCATCACAGCAAGCAATTTAGCAAAAGCCGCCGGTTATTCACAGTATCATTCGGCACGAATATTCAAAGAGGAAACAGGCCTGTCCCCATTTGAGTATATTCGTCAAGAAAGATTAACAGCCGCCGCTCATGCGCTTCGTCAGGGAAAAAATAAAATCTTGGATATTGCGCTGGACTTCGTTTTTGACAGTCACGAAGGTTTTACACGGGCGTTTTCAAATGGTTTCGGAATTTCCCCAAAAAAATTCGCAAACCACCCGATGCCCGAGGGCTGGTTAATCCCGCGTCGTTATCTCAACCGTTCAAAAATAAAAGCGGAGGTAACAAAAATGGAAAAAACAGCGGTAATTTTTACACAAATCATCGAACGCCCTGCACGAAAATTAATTCTCAAGCGAAGTGTAAATGCCGACGAATATTTTGCTTACTGCGAAGAAACAGGATGCTGCGATAAAAATGCTCCTGCTCCGTGGGATATTCTTTGCGGTATCAATGAAGCTCTTTATGAGCCTGTCGGTGTGTGGCTGCCGGAAAATATGCGCCCCGCAGGGACGGGAATTTACGCTCACGGCGTTGAAGTCGCCGTCGATTATACGGGGGAAATTCCCGAAGGCTTTGATGTTATCGACCTCGAGCCATGCAAGCTTCTTGTATTCCAAGGCGAACCGTATGACGACGAGCATTTTATGGATGCCGTCGGTCAATGTAAGGACAGAATTAAAAAATACAATCCCGAAGTGTATGGCTACCGATACGCACCGGAACTCGCACCAAGAATGCAACTCGTACCAATGGGTTGGCGCGGATATATCGAAATGCAACCCATTGTGAGTGTAAAGTAGCGTTTTATTTATTTTTTGACCACGAAAGGCACGAAAAACACGAAAATAAAATGAAAATAATTTCGTGCTTTTCATGGTCATTTTTCTTTTTGAAACAGCCCCGTTTTGACGTTGGCCTTGATACAACGAAAATGCTATGATTTATCGCAGATAATTTATATTAGGCAATACGTTGGAGTATGGTATATTACCTACAGAGTGGCTTTTTTTAAAATCATGAATAATTTGGAGGGGATTTCGTGTTAAAACATCATGAGGAATCGCTAAAAATATTGAAGGAGTACTACCAAGATAACGATGATGTACTAGCCCTTATACTGGGAGGCTCTGTTGCAAAAGGTGAAGCACGTCCGGATTCGGATTTGGATGGAATGGTGATAATAACCGACCAAGCATATGCAAAAAGGAAAGCGGAAGGGCAGTTGGTAGAAAATATATCCGGAAAGTGTACCTATCATGAAGGGTATTTCGATATAAAATATTTTAACAAAGGCTATCTTGAAGCCGCCGCAGAACGGGGCAGTGACCCTACCCGCAATTCCTTTGTAAAATCAAAAGTGATATTTTCGTTGGATTCGGACATAGAAAAAATAATTGAACGAATACAAACCTATCCGATAAATGAAAAGCATGAGCGCATTCTACTGTTTCACAGTATACTTCGCTATGCAAGCGGATACTTCTATTGGAGCGGAGTTAGGAATAATGACCAATACATGTTGGATAAATGTTGTTTTGAAATAGTTTATGCAGGCTTGCGGATGTTGTATGTTCATAACGAAGTATTCTTCCCAAGCCATTTGCGGCTGATTGAATATGCCAATCGCTTGCCTCATAAACCCGATGACATAATAAATATGGCTAAAGCGGTCAATGAAAAGAAAGATGCTGATTCTATAGAAGTGTTTGCAAATACGATACTTAATTTTACAGATTGGGGAGTTGAACCGGAATCATACGTTCCGGTCTATGTTGATAGAATGGAACAGACATGGCAATTCTCTAACGATAATGTTTATGAACTATAGAAGGCGGTGTGTACAATGGCATCTATGGATTTTAACAATCTGCCTGAAACAGGTTTCACGGAAGAAATCGAGATAAAAACACGGGAATATTTTTCAAAAATTGTGTCAAACGTAGACAATTTTGTTAAACGATTCCGAGAACTTCCCGATAATTTGCTTTTTGATGAAGAGCATATGTATATGTTTGTTCTTGAAAACGTCGGGTTAAATAAGGAAAGTCTTGGCGAACTCGCGCCGGAATTAAGTCAATATTTCGGAACAGGACTATACATTTGGCAGAACCCGAAGCAATTCACGAAATACATCATATGGTTACTGCAAAATGCAAAAAACTATAATTCGTATTTAGAAATCGGTAGCCGTTGGGGAGGGACATTTATCGTAACGTGCGAAGTCCTTCGCCGCGCCAACCCGAATTTCAAATACGCAATCGCTGTCGATTTAATAAATAAACCTCCGTTCATCAAGCATTACGAAGAAATCGCAAAAAATGACGGAATTGAAATAATTTATTTCAAAGGCTCGTCAACATCAGATGAATTTATAAAACTGGCAGAAATGTATAAGCCCGATATTTCTTTAATCGACGGCGACCACAGCATCGCAGGCGCGTTAAAAGACCATATGCTTATGCGTCGCTTCTCAAAAATAATCGTACATCATGATATTTGTTCCGATACCTGCCCCGAATCAACGCTTCTTTGGAACAGCTTAAAAGAACTGGAATCCGAAAAAAAACATATCGAGTTTATAGAGCAATACCAATCACTAAAAGGAAATTACTTCGGTATCGGGGTTTTACTATAAGAAATAATTGGAGAACAGATAATTTTTATTACACATTATAAACATTATGATATCCCTATTTTACCGAAACATGAGGGTGCATCTTAACACGAAAGGGAATCTTTAATAACGCAAATAGCCTGTCTGCGGCTTCACGTTCACGGTCTTCTTTACCCACATTAGCGGCTATATACTAATATTAATTTACAGGAATGGTAATAACGAATACAGCGCCTTTCGTATTATCCGAAAAATCGGTTATATTTTCTGCTTTTATATTCCCCCCCAATTTTTCGATTATATCTTTACATATAGCCAAGCCAAGCCCCAAATTGCCGTTAGCACCTTTGTAAAATCTTTCAAAAAGGTGAGGGAGTTCGTTTTCGTTAAAACCTTCGCCGTCATCTTCGATTATAATTTCTATGAGATTATCTTTTGTGGAATAGCTGATTTTAATTTTTTCGTTCGCGTGGCGAATGCAATTTGTTAAAACATTTTCGATTACGCGTTGTAGTTTTTCTTCGTCTGATTTTATTTCAGCGTTTACGTCCGGGAAGTTGAAAATAATTTCTTTACTATTTTTTTCGGCAAGCACTTTAATGCGCCACACGCAGTCGTAAAGCATATTTTTTATGCCGAAGGTTGTTATATTCAAAACATCAAGTCCGCTGTCAAGTCTTGATATATAAAGAAGCTGATTAACTAAGATTTCCATTCTTTCGCTTTCAGCCAATATAATTTCCGATGCTTCATTTTTGTTTACTATATCTTCTATAATGCAATCAGCGTAGCCTTGTATGGACATCAGCGGGGTTCGCAGTTCATGGGAAACATTTTGAAAAAATTGTTTTTGATTTTTTTCGTAGGTATCTAATTTATCTGCCATGGTATTCATGCTTTGTGCCAATGCGCTAAATTCTTTAAAGTCAAAATTTTCCGCATTTTCTACAAAGTTGCCGTGACCTATGATTTCGGCGTGCTTGCGCAGTCGCGCAATCGCGCCTCGAACTTTTGATGACAAAAGAATTGATATTATCGCACTAACAACGCCGGAAATTATTAACAAAGCACCAAGCGTCCTGTTTATATGGCGCATAAATAATATTGCAGATGTTATATCTGTGTACAATAAAACGGTAAATGAGACGTGGTCGGGGTCGTATGGCCAATAGCGCGATACGACGCGAATCGCTTTTATATAGTAGGCATTGTTTTCGCTGATAACCCGAACCATGTTTTCGTTTGCGAAGGACACGCTGTTCTCTTTGACGTAATCGAAAAGAAAATTTATTTCCGCAGCGGTTTCTTCACTCATCAAATGCAGAACGGGCAAAATAATTTCGTTTTCGTGGATAATTATGCCGTCTGTGTTCATTAGTAACTGTCTTTGCGAATACCATTGCGTAGCGTGCGTTGCAAATTCTTCCATTATTTCCGGCATCGGCAGTGCTCCTGTCGCTCTGAAAACGCCCGGTTCTACTCTGTTTGCCAAAATTTCAATTGCCGCCACGCTGTTTGCAAGTTCCCGTTGTGCTTCTGTGCTTATGAAATTATTAGTAATTAAATTGAACGAAAAATAGACAACCATAAAAATAACAAAAATTAATCCAATAAAATTTCGCACAAGCGTTTTACTGAAACTTTTCATTTTTAATCACCCGGCTCGCCCGATTTTTTTCCTGTTTTGAAGCCATAGCCCCAAACGGTATCAATTGATACGCAGCTACCCGCGTTATCCAATTTTCGGCGTAATCGTTTTACGGCATCATCTGTTGCTCGGCTCTCTACGTCAGAGTCGTATCCCCAAATTGCGTTTAACAATTCTTGACGGGATACGGCTTTTTCTTTGTTTTCAACAAGATAAGCAAGTAAATTAAATTCCATTTTGGTAAAGTTTAATATTTCTTTATTGCAGTGAGCAGTTAACTTGCTTGGATAAATTGTAATATCACCAAAAATTATTTCTTCGTCGCTTTTTGAAACTTGCGTGTACATATCAACCCAGCGAAGCATTGCTTTAACTCGCATTGTCAGCTTCACGGGTCGGAACGGTTTTGTAATATAATCATCGCTTCCAAGCGAAATCCCCGATATAAAATCTTCTTCTGTGTCTTTTGCAGTAAGTATGATTATCGGCACATCGGATATTTCTCTTAATTTTGCACATATAATGAACCCACTACTACCCGGCATCATTATGTCTAAAATAATGAGGTCGCATTTCTTTTTTCCGAAAGCGTCCAACAGTATATCGCCTGTTTCAAAAGTTTCGACCTTGTAGCCATCTTTTTCTAAAACAACTTTTATCAAGTTTCGGATATTTTTTTCATCATCAGCTACATATATCAATTTCTGCATAATATCCCTCTCTCTGCTTTTTGTAATATATCATGTTATGTCCATAACAAGGTATTCAAAAAAGCTTTGTTGCAATTTTGACACAAATTTTCCTAACTTTTTCGGGGATTTTTCAGTATATGGAAATGTAGAATGATAGAGCCAAACTAAAACAAAAAGAAAGGAATGTTTTTAATGAAAAAACAAATTCTAAAAGCCGTAGTAATTACAAAATTAGCAATAATGCTGATGTGCGTCAGTGGTTATGTGGGAGCAAGGGTTGCACTGATGAATATTGACGCGCCGCTTGCCAATTATGAATCGCATGATGAAGTCCATATACCATTAAAGGTATCAACTAACATCGGCATTGAACTAATGAACAATATTTCGTCGGCAAATGAATTTTCTTTACCGGAATTGTTTGACCGCGCCAATCCGTCGGTTGTTGCGATTTCCACCGAAATTGTTGGGCGTAATGTTTTCGGAATGCAAGTAACGCGCCCGTCCTCGGGTTCGGGTTTCTTGATTTCGGGAGACGGCTATATCGTCACAAATGACCATGTAATCGAAAACGCGAACAGCATAACGATACTTATGCACGATGGGCGCGAATTTCCCGCAACCGTAGTAGGGCGCGACCCAAACAGCGACCTTGCGGTAATAAAAATTGACGGCACGGGCTTCCCATTCCTTATCTTTGGAAATTCGGAACATTTGCGGGTTGGACATCAAGTGGCGGCAATCGGAAATCCATTAGGACAGCTTGCAAATTCAATGACTGTTGGATATGTCAGCGCGTTAAACCGCGATGTAAATATAGACGGCATTTCCCGTAACAAAATACAAACCGATACCGCTGTAAACAGAGGTAACTCCGGCGGCCCGTTGCTTAACCTTTATGGTGAAGTGATTGGTGTGGTAAGCGCGAAATCCAGCGGAATGGATGTTGAGGGCTTGGGCTTTGCGATTCCGTCAAACCACGCCGAAAGTGTAGTTGCAAATCTTATACAGTATGGATTTGTGCGCGGTCGTGCGGTTTTGGGTGTTACGGTTCATCACGGCTCGGGTATTGTTCAAATAGTCACCGTTGCGGGCGGAAGCTCGGCGGAACGTGCGGGGCTTTTGCCGGGGGACATTATTTTATCCGTAAACGGAGAAAGAATCTCAACGTTTACGGATTTTAGAAAAATGCTTGATAGTTTGTCCCCGAACGATACGGCGAATATTATCATACGTCGAAATAACAACGAATTTTCATTAACCGCCGTCTTAGATGAATACAGACCTATGGGTTTGTAATCCCTAAAACAAGGGGAATGAACATGAAAAAAATTTATATAGCCGATGACGAAAATAATATCCGATATCTATTAAAACTCTTTTTAGAAAACGCGGGGTACGTTGTAACAGATTTTGAAAACGGCGATTTATTGCTTATGGCTTTTAACGAAGAGCCCGCGGATTTGGTTATCTTAGACATTATGATGCCGGGTTCGAGCGGCTACGTTATATGTAAGGAACTGCGAAAAGAAAGCTCTGTCCCGATTATTATGCTAACAGCAAGGGATACCGCGCCGGAACGCGACACCGGATTTGAACTGGGTTGCGATGAATACTTTGTAAAGCCTTTCAGACCTATGTTTCTGGTTAAACGCATAGATGAAATATTAGAAAAGGAAGTGGAAATAAAATGAGGAAACTATTTGTATTAATGGTGTTGGCGGCGGTAGGTTTAACTTTTGCGGCGTGCGGACGAAATGAAACTGTTGCGGTTGCGGTAGAAAGGGACAGCATTCCCGTTGAAACAATCACGCCGGAAATAGGAGGCATAGTTGTTATGGGTGAATACATCGGCACGGTGGAGCCTAATCAGCAAGTAAATGTTTTACCGGGAATACCGGGGGAAGTTGTATCCGTTTATTTTGGCGTGGGCGATATGGTTGAAGCCGGGGATATTTTGTTTACGATTGATGCAACGGATATAAGAAATAACATAGCCGCACTTGAAGCACAGCTTGAAGTTCAAAACGCTATGGTTAGTGCCGCACAAACGGGTGTTTCCCTTGTGGAAGGAAGCGCGATGCAAAGCCAGCTTCTGCAAGCAAGCGGCGGAATAAATCAGGCGCAAGCCGGAATAAGCCAAGCGGAACAAAATGTTGAGCAAGCACAAATCGGTCTTTCGCAAGCGCAAATGGCATACGACATGACCGCGCAAAGTTTCAGCGACACCACAATTCTTTTTGAAGCGGGAGTTGTGGCAAGGGTTGCATATGAACAATCGGAAGCGGCGTATCTAAATGCGTCTGCGGCATTGGAACGCGCCCAAAGTGGATACACTATGGCGAACATAGCCCTCTCACAAGCGAAAATGGGTCTGGAACAAGCACTTGAAGGGCAAAGAATTCTTGTAGAAGACGCACCTGCGGAAAACAGGCGACGCGCCTTAGACGCATTAACGCAAGCACAAGCCGCACGAAATACAATTTTACTAAACATTGAATTAGCGCAAACACGGCTTGAAGACGCATCTGTACGCGCACCCATAAGCGGCGTAATTGAAAGACGCACGGTTGAACCTTTTGGTTTCGCAAACCCGCAAGCCCCGACGTTTGTAATTTCCGCACAAGACAGCATGATGGTATCGTTCCGCGTTCCCCAACATTCTTTTGAGTATTTGGCGGTTGGCGATGATATTACATTAAAAACAGGAAACGAAGATTTCACGGGCGCGATAACAGAAATTTCAACATCTGTGGGTGCGGGCGGCTTACTTACCATTAAAGCGAATATCCCTAAACCTCCCACTAACTTGTTGGGCGGAACTTCTGTAAGAATTTTTGCCGAAGCTCAAAGAGCGGAAAATGTCCCGATTGTTCCGCTTGGTGTTATTCATTATGACAGGGGCGTTCCACATGTATTCGTTGAAGAAAACGGGTTCGCGAAAAGAATTCCCGTAGAAGTGGGAATTTTCAACGACCAATACATTCAAATTTTATACGGCGTAAACGAAACCGATAAAATAATAAGCACATGGAGTTCGCGTTTGGCAGACGGCGTGGAGGTTGACGCTCATGATTAAGCTGACGGAAATAATTGTTCGGCGGCCTGTTACCGCGGTTATGATTATTGCCGCGATTATCATATTCGGTGCGATGGCTTTGCTCTCCATGCCGCAGGAAATCACACCCGAAATGGATATGCCAATGTTGATTGTATCAACCGTTTATCCCGGCGCAGGGCCGAATGACGTTGAGCAACTTGTATCGAACATAATAAAAGAAACGGTAAGCGCGCACAGCGGAATACGAAATATAATTTCGCGGTCTATGGAAAATGTATCTGTGATTATTTTACAATACGAGTTCGGTTATGACATGGACAGAGCATACACAAATGTAAGCCGAAGCATGGACGCACTTGCCAACAGGCTTCCAAGTAATGCAATGTCACCGATGGTGCTAGAGATGAACATAAACGCCAGAGCCACAATGACGCTTTCCGTGAATTCCGACACGGCGGAAAATCTTTTGTATTTTGTGGAAGATGAAATTGTTCCACAGCTTAACAGATTATCCAGTGTTTCAAGCGCGGATGTTTCCGGCGGCAGAGAAGATTATGTACGTGTTGAAATTATCGAAGAACGCTTGCAGGAACACGGGTTGACGATTCAAAATGTAATTCAAGCTGTAGCGGGAGTTAATCATACCGCGCCGTTGGGTGCTGCCGAGTTCGGTAACATAGACTTGGCCGTGCGTGTTCAGGTTCGTCATGAAACAATAGAAGCGTTGAACCGCATTCCGATAACTCTGCGAACAGGCGATGTAATCCGTCTTGCGGATGTCGCGGATATTTACATCTCCACACAAGACGCAACTTCTATCAGTCGTTACAACGGAAATGAAAATATCGGCATACGCATACAAAAACCGCAAGCCATAAGCGCGAACAGAACATCATCGGACGTTACGCGTGTAATTAATTCAATCGTGCGCGACAATCCGGAAATTTCAATCGTTGTGGTAAACGACAACAGCGAGGCTATTGCGGATTCAATAAATTCCGTAGCACAAACTTTAATTCTTGCCATAGTTTTATCTATGATTGTGCTGTACTTATTCTTGGGCGATTTGCGGGCAAGCCTTATCGTGGGAAGCTCCATGCCGGTTTCGTTACTTGTTACATTTATTTTTATGAATTTTATGGGATACAGCTTAAATGTTATTTCCATGAGTGGGCTGATTATCGGCGTGGGAATGATGGTGGATAACGCAATCGTTGTTATCGACAGTTGCACAAAGTCGCGGAAGAGCGGCAAGCGCGACTTCGTAGATGCCGCAGTTCACGGCACGAATTTCGTTATGCTTTCGATTGTCGCTGTTACGCTTACAACAGTGGCTGTGTTTGTGCCGCTTGCGACCATTCAGGGAATGGCGGGGCAAATGTTCGCGCCGCTTGGGTTTTCAATTGTATTCGCGCTTTTGGCATCGTTATTGTCTGCGGTTACGCTTGTGCCGCTGTTCTTCGCCCGCTTTAAGCCGGTGGAAAGAGAAAACGCGCCTGTCGCAAGAATTTTCAAAAAATTAGAAAACGGTTACGCGTGGTTGCTTAATGTAATTTTGCGAAAGAAAAAAACGGTTATTCTTGTTACGATTGGAATTATGGCTTTGTCCGTTTATCTTGTGTCGTTTATAAATTTTGAACTTATGCCCGCAACGGACGAAGGCATTATTGCATTATCAATCGAAACTCGCCCGGGATTAAATTTGCAAAGCGTTGATGAGATTTTATTGGAACTTGAAGAACTCGTAGCCGTTCACCCGGACGTAGAACACTTTACGCTAACAAGCGGCGGAGGCGGCGGTTTATTCGGCGGTGGCGGCGGAAGCGCGACACTGACGGCATATCTGCGTTCAAACCGCGAAATGCAAACAAACGAAGTTGTTGAGCAATGGCGGCACGAAACAAGCCACATATTAAACACCGACATTGATATTTCAACAGGCAGTAACATGGGAATGATGGGCGGCGGCGGAAACATCGAAATAATGCTTCAAGGAGAAAGTCTTGAAGGAATAATAGAAGGTTCCGCACTTGTGGAAGAACTCATGAGTTCACATCCGAATATAATTCGCGTAAATTCTTCAATAGACCGCGCCAACCCGCAAGCGGAAATTGTAATAGACCCATTAATGTCTGCCGCGCACAACATAACGCCGCAGATGGTTACGGGAAGCATATTCACCACATTAAACGGCTCGGAGGTTACGGAAATTACCATTGGTAATCAGCGATATTCCATTTGGGTGAAATATCCGCCGGGGCGTTATGAATCCATAAGCGACATTACAAATATGACGCTAATGTCTGCCACAGGTACTTCTGTTCCGTTGTCCAGCATATCTACCATCGAATTTACAGACATACCGCAAACAATAGTGCGTCAAAATGGGTTTTACACCGTTACGATTACCGGCGTTCCCACGGAAGCCGAACGATTTATCGCGCAAGCCGACATCACGCAAGGCGTAAATGAATTGCATTTTCCCGCCGGTGTTGAAATCGGGCAGGGTGCTATGGAAGAAATGCAAGCCGATGAATTTGCCTCACTTGGCATGGCAATAGTTGTAGCAATTTTGCTTGTATTTATGGTAATGGCAATTCAATTTGAATCGGTGCGCCATTCGCTTATGGTTATGACTTGCATACCCCTTGCCGTAATCGGTTCGTTTTTGCTGATGTTCGCAACTGGAACAACGATTAGCATGGTGTCGTTGCTTGGATTCCTAATTTTAATCGGGTTGGTTGTGAACAATGGAATCCTTTTTGTAGACACCACTAACCGTTACCGCGATGAGATGCCCTTGTATGAAGCGTTAATTCACGCCGGACGCACAAGGCTTCGCCCGATTTTGATGATTACACTCACAACCGTGTTGGCAATGCTGCCTTTGGCTTTGGGGATTGGTGATGCTATGATGCAGGGGCTTGGCATTACGGTAATCGGGGGGCTAACCGCTTCTACCACGCTTGCGTTGCTTCTTCTTCCTACATTCTATCTGATAATTGACGGAAATTCCGACAAACGAGCCGAACGCAAAAGAAAGAGAATTGAAAAACGCGACAATAAAGTCGCATTGATGGAGGAGTCATAGTTAGCTAAACAAGAAAAATGGGCTGTTGCAAAAAGAAAAAAATCCGCGTAAATCCGTGAAAATCCGTTCAAAAAAGGGTCATTGCAATTTTGCAACAGTCGCAATGGAAAGCACAGGCGTATATTGGAAGCCTGTGTATAATCTATTGGAAAGTGAAGGAATAAAGGCGATAGTCGTAAACGCCCAGCATATCAAAGGCGTACCCGGTCGAAAAACCGATGTGAAAGATGAGGAATGGATTGCGGATTTAGTCAGGCACTGTTTGGTAAAAGAGAGCTTTATCCCAAACCGCGAACAAAGGGAACTGCGCGAAATCACCCGATACAGGAATGATTTGGTAGAGGAGCGAGCAAGGCAACTCAACCGAATTCAAGCGACACTGGAAGGTGCAAATATAAAGTTGGCAAGTGTAATAACGGATATATCCGGCAAAACAGGCACAGCGATAAGTTGAGGGCGGAGAATATCACCGACACCACGAAATTCCATTACTGCCGGATATTCCGGCAAAGTGGCGGCGAGGGCTTTCATCTCTCGGGCAAGTGCTTCAACCGTTTCGGAGATGGTATTTATTTGTAAGGTTGCCTGTGCAATTAAGCGTTTAGTGGTTTCGTTTTTTGGGATGATGTAAAAATGACCGAGGGATTCAATGAATACATCTTCGGACTTGGTTACGCTGAAATTATATCCGGCGCGTTTACACCATTCTCGGTAGCGTTCAGTAAAGGCCTTTTGGGAAAGAGACGAAACGCACTTGCAATGCCAAAAGCAAGCAGCAAAATCAACCCATTTCTCGTGACCGTCGCTTTTACGCGGCCCGGATGTGAATAGTTTATTCGCGCCGGGGAAAGTGCTGTCGAGCAGTGAAATAAGATTGTTTTTCAGCATGGTATGGATTTTTTTGTACTTGTTGTACTGACGGCTGTAAACCTTCAACATGTGTCGGATATCTTCTTCCGGAATGTATTGTGGAAGTTTCAACCAATTGGTTAAAGTATAGTTGGCGGTTTTAATTGCATCCGCTTTATCGTTCCGTGATTTGCGAATGGAATTATTATCATAGTTACGGGCGATTAATGGATTAACTATGCTGACAAACATTTCATCTTCATTAAGCGCGTAAGCGATTGGCAGATGATACGAGCCCGTACACACCATAACAACTTTAATTTCACCGTCTAGGGCTTTCAGCATTTTCGCCAACTTGCTGAGTTCACCGGCTGTGAGGTTGACCTCAAAGGGCGAAGCCACAATTTCTCCCAAAGGGACGCAGGATTGCAACCATGCTTTTTCCTTTAAAAACGTGAATACCTACTGCGTTCATAAAAAACCTCCTACAATTTGAATTTGCAATCGGCGACCAACCTTTACTCATTGCCTATTCAATCTGCTTGGTTACGAGAACGCGAGGTTCAACCTGCTTTAAACGAACGCCACAATAAGAGGCTGGCTGACTGTCTTTACCATGAAACTTCCCCGTACAGAGAGAGTTCGTATAACGCAAACAAGACTGACGGTAATCAGCCTGCTTAATTCATATTTGCCGCCATACTTCTGCCGGGCAACAGATGCAAGGCAACGTGTTATGATTTAAGTATTGCCGATTGCTGTACGCTTAACCCCGTTTCGTTCACCATGGTGGGCACAGCACGGGGGATTCTTTCCAAACGGGGAAACTGCTTTACCGTAAGTGTTCACATAACATGAGGTTCCTAACTTGTACAAACGTGTTTTGTGAATGAAGAAGTAAAAAACGGTAACGCGTCTACCCGAGATGTACCTTAAGTCAAATAAAAAACCACGTGAAGCGTTTTGTTAGCAACGCTTCACGGGTGGCAATTATACCCGTTTCCCCGTCATTTTGACGGGTTTAACGGGGTTACATACATCAAAAAAGCATTCCTACAGATAGATGACTAACTTTATCTATTATCCGCTAAAAGTTTAATTAATTCTTTTGCAGGATAATCGGGGTGGAAATATCGCGGTTTTTTAATTAAGGATTTGACCTTAAGCCCTATTGCATATTTGGGGCAATACTGAATACAAGCCATACACCATTGACAATTATGCCCAAAATCGGGCTTTTTATTTTTCATCTTAATATTAAATGGCTTTGAGACTATATCCTGCCCCTCCACCTGCTGTAACAACAGAAAAAATATAGTTTGCTTTATCTAAATTTACAATATTAATAAATCTCAACACAATATCGGGAAGGCGACTGAAATAATTGGGGAAAATGAAGCCAACTGTTGTAGCTTCGCTATTGAGTTCATTACCTTTTGCGTTTTTTAAGATAGTTGGCATCAGTTTTATTTCTGCATTACCCAAAGCACTGGCAATCTTTTTCGCCACTGCAAGTGAAGTTCCGGTACCGCTAAAAACATATATACAAGTTTTCATATAATCATCCCTTTGCTATTTTATTAGAAACTTGTTGAAACTCGAAAGGATTTCCATGTCCTGAATATACAGTAGTGATATTATAATTTTTAAGTTGCGCAATTGATTTATCCAACATTTTATAGTCGCAAGCATTCATAGCAATAATTGGCTTATACATATTAAAAAACGATACATATAGAACCATCCGTATGGCCAGGGATATGCAAAATTTCAGCTTCTAATCCGAAATCAGACAGCTTGAAATTATCATCTATTAAAATATCAGGTGAAAATTTGCGAAATCCTGCAAGAGCTTTTAATGCGCGATTTTGGATATAGCGTCTCATTAATTTAGCTATAAAGTTTAATATAATTGACCTGAATTTGAAGCTCGCTAAAAAAGAACTATTGATTGGATTCTCAACAAGTGACACATCGCCATAATGCAGTGCGATTTTTGTATTATACCTATCACGAATATATGCGGCATTGAAAACATGGTCAATATCTCCGTGTGTCAAAACAATAAGTTTTAAGTTCCCGGGTAAGCACCCTGCTTTTTCTAACGCTCTTACTAAATCTTCCTGCCTATTATTAAATTTCTTATCCATAAGCATTGGACCGCCTGTATCAAACAAAATAAATCCATCATTCAAATTAGCGAGATAACAATTTGTTCCATCCAAGTCAATCCGAAATATTTTATCACTCACTATGCTCACTCCTAACACGGTTTTTATGATAAGTTCCATGTGTTTCTGCTATTAGGCTGATAAATAGCTGGCTATAGTCTTTTTGTGAAATATCAAAATAGTCACACCATTGTTTTTGAAAACATAAAAAAGAGCATAAAGGAAGTAAGTTTGTAAAAAATTCCGCTATTCTTCGTTCATCTAAGTTATGAGATGTGTCTAATTTGATAGACTCACCTTTATTTTCTATTAGTCCTTCCACAAATCTAAAAATAGGCGGTTTCTCAGCATTCTTCTTAAGCGACTCGAAAAGTATAATTCTTATTACTTCTATATTTTTTTGAACAAAATCAAAGTAGTGATTTTTAAGCCTACCAGCAATATTTTTAGGTTTGTCATGATGGTTATCGTGTTTAGCAATTTGTAAGAGTTCCGCATATTCGCTCAAACAGTTTTCAATCATAACTTCTAAAATTTCTTCTTTACTCTTGAAATGATAATATATCAAAGAGCTGGGAACATTGGCGGCTTCTGAAATTTCACTAATTCTTGCACCGTCAAAACTTTTTTCAGAAAATATTTTAGTAGCGGCTTCTAAAATCCTTTTTCGTGCGTCTGGATTATTAGGCATATGTAGCACCTTTCTTGGTTTAGCGTTGAACATTCACTACTAAAACTATATGGCTTATAACCCTTCTTGTCAAGCGTTAAATATTTAGGTGTGGACAACTGCGTTCGATCTGAAAGTACTTCTATCCAGCTGTGTAAGAGATGTATTCATTTAACAGCGATCCATTATGAAATTAATCCCTGCAAGGGGTTTGACCGTTGCCGGTGTTAGTCGAAATCTCATTAATTCACTTTGTTCCGGCTATCATCTCAAGCATATTGAAAATAATTTTTTCTATTATTTTAAGTTGCTTTGGTGTGCAGACACTGAGCAACTTTATTATTGAACCCAAACCTTCATGGAGGTCCTCGCCTGTCACTAGAAAATCCAATGAAACGTCGAGGGCTTGGGATATGAAATACATTGATTCTGCGGAAAGTCCTTTTTTACCGGTTTCAAATTCCCAAACAAAAGTGGTGCTTCGATTAATAAGCTCAGCAAACTGTTCACTTGTAAAATTTTTCTCATCTCTAAGTTTTCGTATGCGTTTACCTATTTCTTTTTGATTGTATTCATTTATCATTATGCGTCACACCTTTGTTTCTATTTCCCTTAACTCGCAATTAAGCCTCATGTTATGCGTGGGAGAATGGGAGTAGCGGTAGAGATGTCATTCTTTTCTCTACATCACGGGGATGTCAGATGTCAGTTGTGATGCATCAAAACAACTCCTTATAGGGGAGCAATTCAGCATAACATCAATTGAAGTGGTGGTATGTGGTGATTCAAGCATTATCATGTCACTAAGGTCAAAAAATAAACATTAGCTATAGTGGTTGAAATTATTAGCTTTGGCGGGTTTTGTCGAACACTGGGGCGTGATATGCTATTTTGTAATAAGACCTCATATTTTATGACAAACATATAAGCACTTGTTGGAAACCAGTCGTCGGTGGGTCGCGGTGGGGGATGCAAGGAACATATGTCATTTTCACGGTAGCGTATTCTTGAAGCGTAGAATAGATGAAAGGGCGAAGCTATAACCTTCACAGTTGTGACAAAAAAAGTTTGACTGTTTCTGTGTACGATGAAAGGAAAAGTGTATTTTGTGTGGCATCATTTTCCGGAAGGGGTATTTGAAAAATGGGTATTCATGTCATTGTGGGCAATAAATATTTTCTATAGCGGCTACGCTATAGCGGCTTAAAAGATTAACCTTGGAGATTGAAAAGATTAGACTTGGCGAGTTTGGTCGAATCTTAATATTTCTATATTTTTTTGAAACAGGAGCACGTTGAATAAGCGAAAGAGCAAAGCTATACCCTTCTCAATTGTAGTTTGAATGATTTTTTTGTGAAATGAAAGGAAAAGTGTATTTTGGGTGGCATTGTTTTTCCGTAAGGAGCATTTGAAAAATGGGTATGTTTGTACTTTTTGTAAAAACAGGATATGAAGAAAAGATGATTAAAGAAATATCCGCAATTTGGTCGTTTGATAAATCATTACGTCCAATTGTACCAATGTTTAATGCTCGATTCAGGAAGAGCGGTAAAATTCTGTCCGAAAAAAGACGCTGGATGCCAGGGTATGTTTTTATTGAGTCGGATTTAACAGGCATGGATTTTTACGTTTCGTCGAAGCCTCTCATTGTTTGGTCTGAATATGCGTTAAAATTATTACGTTATGGCAACAACTTTCTGGATACATCTTATGAAATGAAGCTAGATGAACATCAATCTTTTCAACGATTATTTGGCTTAAATGATTGTCTGGATATATCTAAAGGGTTTATTGAGGGAGATTCAATACTTGTGACCGAAGGGGCATTGGTTGGGCTTGAAGGTTCAATTAAAAAAATTAACAGGCATAAAATGCTTGCATATGTAGAAATTGAAATGTTTGGTGCATCAAGGATCGTCGAATTTGGGTTAGAAGTAATTTCAAAGAAATAATTTCAAAGTTGCCGCAAGGCGGCTTTTTTGTTAGGTAGATAAAGAGTTGATGAAGGAATAAGTGATATTATATGGACATATATGAATTATTCTCACAGTTGAAAAATTTTAGTAGCATAAGCAGATTTATTAAAAAACATACGTCTTATGAAATTGTGAAAATCGTCTCAAACATTGTGGGTGAAGATCCAAATGTATACGCGTTTTATGACATGGGTGGATGTAGGTATGTAAAAAATAACGACGATACATTTTTAAAGGGTAATGGCGGTTATTTTTTTGTTCTGGAGGATATCAAACAGAACATGAAAGAATACAAGAATTTTTATTCACTTTTAAGCGATGATGTTTCGAGGCAAATTTTTATGAAACAAATGCAGTATCGAATTGTTCCGCACCCAAGTTTAATACTAACAGCATATACACTTTCAAAAAAATTTCCACAATATTTTGATGAAGATATTTTTTCTTTTGGCAAAGATGAAGTGTTTGTGGATTGTGGTGGTTATATTGGTGATACGACAGAAGAATTTGTAAAGCTAGTTGGCCAATACAGGCGAATTTATATTTACGAACCTAATCCCATACTTTTTGAAAAATGCAAAAGCAAATTTCTGCTTGAAGAAAAAATTGTACTTCGTAAGGCAGGGGTTGGGAGCAAAGTTACAAAGGTGTCTTATCGTGACACAGCGAACGACGGTAGTGGTAGCTTTGCTTTGCTTTGCAATGATCGCAATAGTCAAGATAACGAAGACGGTTTTCTTGACATCGTTACTCTTGACGAAGATATACTGGAACCCGTTACATTCATAAAAATGGACGTAGAGTGCTTTGAATCCAAAGCTCTGCGTGGTGCTGCAAACCACATAAAAAAATACACACCAAAGCTTGTGATATGTTTGTACCATTTAGTTTCAGATATTTGGGAAATTCCCAAACTTATTAACGAGATAAACCCTAACTATAAATATTATCTTCGGCATTATCATCCTCAACAGAATTGGGAATACGTGCTTTATTGCGTTCCCCGAGGAGGTGCATCTCAGTGCTCTCAATAGAATCAAATCTTTCTAAGTTTTTATCAGGAATAGAACATCTCATGGAACGAGTTGAAGAACTGCCTTTAGAAACAGCCATTGAACTTCATAATCGCCTTGACGAAGCCGCATATTTGGCGACTGCAAACATTAATCGAATCAACCCTGGACTTCGGGTAGAAATTTGCGCAAGGCAAGATGAGGTTTTAGAGCGCGTGGTTGATGCTCAACACATTAAAGAATGTGGATTAGTGGAATATACATTGTCGGGTGTTCTTAATGGTCTACCAGGTATAGCAATGTACTTTGGTGCAAGACAATTTGACTGCCCTTGCATACCTGCAGCATCAAGAATGGAAGTGTTACTTGCTGATGTATCTGATGATTTGAAGGATATAAATTATGAACATTTATTTAATAATTATAAAAAAATGGATATAGTTATTTTTTATATTCATGGTGTTCATCATTTTGCCATTCAATTTTTTAAAGTTTATCGCAAACTACGTCCAGATGGTATAGCAATCATTGCTGCATCTTCAAGATCCTTAAGGGATGCGCTCAACCTGGATCCGAATGTAGGATTCCCGTGTAGATGGCTTGCATTAGGACTCTACAATCCAACGAATATTAAAATGAATCGAAATGCGAAAAAGTTGGCTTATATGTGTCATTTCAAGCGTATGAGCCTAAATTAGCTTGGGATAAAGAATTGGAATGCGAGAGAGGAATTTATGAATTTTTATAAAAAACTAACATATTTTAAGGTCTTAGGCATTCCATTCTGCATAGCTCCTATTGAAAGCATCCTTCACCTATTGCAAACTCTTTTAAATCTTGTGATAGCACCTCTTAGTATTCTAATTTCAGCATATTTTATTGATACTGCTTTGCTGGTTGTTGTACACAATTATGATACCAACCTTATCATATTGCCGCTGGTAGCGATTGGCGCTTTTTCTGTGTACAGCTATGTATTATCGCCTTTAACAGAACTCCTTAACGCGCGAATTAATATAAAGGCACGAATCAAATTACGTGTGTCATTCCTTGAAAAACGTGTAAGGTTGGAATATAAACATATTGAAAACCCCAAGGTCCAAGATTTACTAAATCGTATATGGAAAAATCCTGATAATCAATTAGCAGGTACACTAAACAATTTTCTTCGGTTGATTATCATTGTTGGTACGGTGGCAAGTCAAGTTGTAATTTTGCTAGTTAACGCACCTGTGGCCGGAGTAATTTTACTTGTTTGCAGTATTCCAATATTTATAATGGCTGTAAAAGCCGGAAAGCACAGATATCAGGTACATAGGGAGCATTCCATGGAGCAACGTCTAGCGTGGCAGATTTCGTGGATTCTTCAGGCACGTTCACCAGCAAATGAGCGTAATATGTTTGGCTTTACTGACTATTTGGACAAAAAGTTTTGTTATTATAGCGAAATTAATCGTAAAGCTATTTTAAGAGTAAATGCACGATGGTTTGTTAGAACCAGAACCTCAGCTATTTTATTAGGGGTACTGTCTGCAATTGCTTTATTTATTATGCTGCCTGCTGTGCTTACAAGCTCTTTGAGTGTAGGACTTTTTATTTCATTGCAAGCAGCATTGTTCAGTTCTATAAGTCATCTTGTATGGGGATTGCCGAACGCATTTACGCAGATCGCTCAAGAACGAGAATTTATAAAGGATGTGAATGATTTTTTTTCTCTAAGCGAAACACCGGGAGCAGAAACCCTACCATCAGAAATACCATTTGCTTTTGAATCTCTTGAGTTTAAAGAAGTATCATTTAAATATCCCGGTACAGAAAAAGTAATTTTAAATAAGCTATCCATGAAAATAGAGAAAGATAAGCATTACTCTATTGTGGGCGTTAATGGTGCAGGGAAAACAACATTAACTAAGTTAATAACCCGCTTGTATGACGATTACACCGGGGAAATTCTTTTAAATGGAAAACCTTTAAAAGAATGGTCAATGCCACAAATAAAATCATGCTTTTGTGCATTGTTTCAAGATTTTGCCATGTACAATATTTCAGTGGCAGAAAATGTTTGCATAGGTAAGATAAATGGTGCTTCAAGCGAAGAAGTTAACAAAGCATTAAAGCTGTCAGGTTTTGAGAAAGAAGCAAAAGAACTCAAAAATGGTAATGATACTCTTCTTGGAAAGACGCACGAGACGGGAATAGACCTTTCAGGCGGACAGTGGCAACGCTTGGCATTTTCTCGCGCAATTATCAGTCCATCTCCCGTAAAAATACTAGATGAACCTACTGCGGCACTTGACCCGGTAGCGGAAAGCCAAGTGTATGCTCAGTTTGAGTCTATCAGCGAAAATTCTACAACCATTTTCATAAGCCATCGTCTAGCCTCTGCTAAACTTGCAGATGTCATATTTGTCATAGACGAGGGGAATGTAAAAGAAAAAGGTAGTCATCAGGAACTTCTCGCTAAACGTGGAATTTATTCGGAAATGTATGAAAGCCAGCAAAGTTGGTATAAGTAAAACGAGGGATATAATATGACTATCAATAAGCAAAATCTTTCCATACTAAGGGTTATTCATCGTACTGTTCCAATGATTTTTAATGCTGTTCCGATTTGGTCATCTGTATATATGGTTACGGCTTTATTTAACGGTATTGCTGTTGGTTTATCTGCACCTGCCAAAAGATTGCTTTATGATGCACTGTCAAGCCTTGCTTTTGGCGATAGTATGTTACGCAGTGTTTACATTAGTGCAATTTTAGTAACGGGTTTAATGATGTTCCAGCAGATAGCAAGAGCTCTACACGATTTTATAAGTCATCATGTAATTTATCCCGTTGTTGATATAAAACTAAGACAGATTTTCCACTCCAAGATAAAAACATTACCTGCCAAAATTTTTGAAGATAAAAATAGGCTAGATGATTTGGAAAAATCTGATGTAGGCATGATGGGTGTAGTTTTTATATATCAAATTCTAATTAACTTGGTTTTTCTTTTTGGCACATACTTTGTTATTATGGGCATTTTTTTATTTAACATTCAACCTATTTTGATATCGGCTATTTTTTTTACCTTTGTTCCTGTAATTTTAGCACAAGTGGTGGAAGCAAAGCTTCACGCTAAACTGGAGGATGAATCTGCACCAGTGCGGCGCCAAAACAAACATTATGAGGAATGCTTGGTAGATATTAGTTACACGAAAGAAACTCGCTTATTTGGGACTTATAATTTTTTCAAAACCTTATTTATGAGCACCCTTGAATTGTTAACAAAAAAAGAGTGGAATAACCAAAAAAAAATACAAGTTATGTACTTAGGATTGAATACTATAAAGGTTGCCGGATGGGTTGGCATTTTAACACTTTTATTTAGAGGCCTTATAATGGGAAATATCACTGTAGGTGCATTTGCTGCAGTTTTTGGCTCAATTAGTATGCTATTTCACATGGCAGAGGAGCTTTTGCGGCGAATAAAGCAAAATGTAACTGAATGGCTCGGTAAAGCGCATAATTTTGTAAATGTACTAGATATTCCCTCAACAGAAGGGAACAATACTCCTCCTAATCTCAAGGATCAAGGCATAATTGCTACAAATGTTACGTTTTCTTATCCATTGTCAGAAAAAAATGCTGTAGACGATGTAACAATATCCCTTCGACCTGGCGAAACATTAGCTTTAGTCGGTGAAAATGGAAGTGGCAAATCTACACTTGTGAAACTACTATGCGGTTTGTATGTACCTGACAAAGGAAAGATAATAATAGGTGGACAAGACTCTGCTTGTACAGAAAATTCAGCACTGTTTTCTAAATCATCAGGCGTGTTCCAGAAGTTTATGAAATATAGCGGTTTGACGCTAAACGATAATGTGATAATAAGCGATTGCAAATCAGTAAAAAGTCCAGTTGATTCGATGATTAATGCAGATTTAGATATCCATGACACCCTAACATTTCCCGAAGGATTAGAGACCATATTAGACCGTAGGTTTCATGGTATAGACTTATCCATAGGGCAATGGCAACGTTTAGCTACTGCTCGCGGTCTTTATCGACCCCATGATTTTATAGTTCTTGATGAACCAACTGCGGCGATTGACCCAGTAGAGGAAACCAGAATTTACAAACGTTTTATGGCGTTAACAAAAGATAAAATAGCAATCTTAGTGACCCACCGTTTAGGCTCTGCAAGAATAGCTGATCGGATAGCGGTAATGGATGGCGGCAAAATAGTAGAAACAGGTACACACGAAAGTTTGTTAGCCAATCATGGCAAGTATGCGGAAATGTGGGAAGCTCAATCGAAAAATTATGTAAATGAAATTCCTGTGACTTAGCGATTGCAATGTTGATATACATATGGAGGAGGAATATATGAAACAAAGTGATAAGGTTGATAATATCAATGACATAACAGCAACTGAGTTAGTTTCGAGAATCCGTATAGGGTGGTGTCTTGGCAATACATTGGAAGCTCACAAGGGATTAAATGGATTCCCTTGGCTTGGCGGAGGGGTATATGCCAATACGACGGTTGCTGAATTGGAAACTGCATGGGGCAATCCTATAACAACAAAGGATAATATTGATGCGGTATATAACGCTGGTTTTAACGCTATACGTATACCTGTTACTTGGTTTAAAGTGGCAGATTCCAAGCTGAATATTCGCGAAGATTGGATGTTTCGAGTCGCTGAAATTGTAGATTATGCGATGAGTAACGATATGTATGTGTTTTTAGACACTCATCATGAGGAGTATATTTTTAAATTAGATAACCTCAATATAGAGGAATCGAAAAGAAGTCTTGTGAGGATATGGGAGCAAATCGCATACACGTTTAAAAACTATAACGAAAGGTTAATTTTTGAGGGCCTTAGCGAACCAAGAACTTTAGGAGGTCTAGCTGAATGGAGTGGTGGTACGGAAGAGGAACACAATAATTTAAATATTCTAAATCAAATTTTTGTAGACACGATAAGAAATACTGGCGGAAATAACGCAAGACGCGTAATAATGATACCAACGTATGCAGCATCCTCTGTAGAAATAGCCCAAAGAGCACTAATCATACCAACAGATATCGTGGCTAATAAAATCATTGTGTCTCTCCATATTTATAATCCTTGGTATTTTGCCCTTAGTACCAATCATCGTGCGACAGATATTTGGGATAAGAATAATCCGGAAGACACTCGACCTATTATCACGCCACTTGATTTAGCCCATGATTTATTTGTCAAAAGGGGAATTCCGGTAATCATAAGTGAGACAGGTGCCATTGATAGGAACAACGATGAATCAAGGGCCAAGTGGTCTGAATTTTTTATACTTCAAGCCTATAAGAGGGGCATACCTTGTTTTTGGTGGGATAGTGGCACTTTCGAAGCTACTAAACCGTACGGTTCAAGCGGAAATCAGGTATTAGGTTTGCTCAACAGAAGAACAAGTCAATTTGCACATCCTAAAATCATAGACGCACTAATGTTACATTTGCCAAATAAGTAATAGAATTATCTGCAACCATAAGCGCGGCGAAAGGAATGTATATAACAATGAGAAAAGGCAGAATCTATTGTTGTTTTTCAGGGACAGGCAAAACTCAAGCCGATGTATATTCTTTAGTTATTGACTTAGAGCGACATTTTTACAATGGTGATGTGTCTTGGGAAAAAGTTATTGACGTAGCTGTGATGATTACCGAATTAGGGCGCGATGTGGCGTTAGGATCGGATTTATTTCTTAGGAGAAAACTACGCAGGAAGGAAATTCCGTACACGGTTGTAATCCCCAGTCCGGAAGATAAAGAGATTTATCGCCAAAGATATATCAGCAGGAACAACGAGCCTGAACACGTCATAGTTAAATGCGACAATTGGGAAGTGTTGTTGTCCGAAAAACTTGACGGTGAAGAAATTGAAACCTTACCTAGCGATGGTAATTTAACGCAATACTTTGTGGAAAAAGCAAGAGATGAAGATAATAAAATCATGAATGGTTCATGTGCGATTAGTGCTTTTGTAACGGAACGGAAACTATGTACAATGGCAGACCTTGTAATATGGGAAATGGATATTACTGAAGAACTTGTTAGTGCATTGAATTCAGGTTCAAGGCTAAACAGTGTTGAACGTATAGGTGATGTTGCTGCCCCAACATTTACACGCTCAAATAATCATTTGGTAGTTTCCAGGCGTGGAGCGAATTGGCATTCTATTGATATTCACCTAGGTGGGATGGGGCTTACAGACAAAAACTACAGACTAACCGTTGAAGGTGATGGAGCTACGAACCAATTGCAATTGAACTTTCTATTAAATGGTGTTCCTTGTGAAAATGGAACAGTAACAGGCACAAACGTACTTACTATGGATTTTACTTGTAATATACCTACATCCGGTAATTTAACAATTGTCCCGCCAAAGATAAGGATTAGCACCAGCAACGGCGGAACAGACAACTTCACGATTAGAAGAGCTAAAATAGAACGTCTATATGATGAAGGCAGCAATAATCTCGGAGGTATCGCGACTGCTTGGAAAGAAGTGATTGATTCTCCTTTCTTTGGAAGAAGAGGAGCTGGCACAACACTTACCCCTACTGATGGTGGTATCTTAGTAGGAAATCGCGCCAAAAATCTCGACGGTTTCGCAATTGATATACTCGGCTTACGTCAATTTGTTGCAGCTATGCCCAATAGACCAACTGCTATTCCTACTATTGTAATTGAAGGAATTGTTGAAGGAATATTAGGGGATATTGAAGTGCAGGGCTTTACATCCGAATACGCTCCTATTGACGATGGTAATTTTATTATAACGATTGAATCTTCCGATGAATTTGACGGTGTACTTGCCGGAGATTGGCCTCATGCAGAAGATTGGTTGTGGGAAACCGGGTGGGATGCTGGGTTAAACCAGACGATTGTGCTAAGCAGCATGATTCGTGCTGTGCGAAATGGTACTAGACCTGCAATAGTCTTAACCACTGTTGGAAATCCTCACCCACAACCTCCTCCCCCACACTCACTTGGCAACTACACCATCACAAGCATCACTGTTGACGGCGATAGTATCTTTAAAATCTTAGATATAGAATGAGAGAGTGATTGATTTGCGAAGAGGAGATATTATATGCCTATTGTAAATTATAGTTTTATCATCCCTTATTACAAAAGATTGAGAAATATTATATATGTATTGCAAAACATATGTGAAATAGAAGCTGATAAAATAAATTTTGAAGTTATTATATGCTCATATGAATATGATGCAAGCTTTTTCGATATGATTGAGATGTTTAGTCGTCAGATTAATCTAAAAGTTATTTTTACTAATGCTCCTTGGAACGTGAGTCAAGCTCGCAATTCTGCAATGAAACAGGCTAGGGGAGAATATTTGGTTTTACTGGATGCAGACATTCTTCTCCCATTTGATTTCTTTAAGAATTTAGAAAAATTGCATCGGTCAGCCGATCCCTGCTGTGTTTTTGCAGGGACATTGTATAATTATGATGAACGTGTTGAAATTGACAATGTTGATTTACCTCCATATTCATTTTATAAAGAAAATTATCTCAGCATGTCAAAAGCAACCAATTTAAAAGCGGATTATAGAAATGATTTGAAAATTAATATACCGTGGGCTTTTTGTTGGACAGCTTTAATTGTTGTTCCTAGAAGAGTAATCGAAGATAAATCACTATTTTTTGATGAAACATTTACAGGATGGGGTGGTGAAGATATTGAATGGTCATATCGTCTCCATAAATCTGAAATTGAAATAATTTTTAACAATGTGTGGTGCATTCATCTTCCACATATACGAAATATCAAATCGAATAAGAAGAGCTCAAAAAGCAATTATGATTTTTTCTTAGAGAAATGGCCTTGTTTTGATGTTGAGTTAGTGTGTCGTCTAGGAGATATTAGGGCAAATGATATGTATTATGACATTTTAGAAATAGTAAAGAAAATTGAGAATACGTCGGGATATAAATTGTGTATTGCTGAGTGCATAAAAAATAGTGAACGTGATTTATTCATTGGTTGCTTAAGAGATGAGAGCGAAAAAATTATTAATATAAACTTAGGACAATATGATTTAGTAAATTCATATTTATTGCTTGGGATTAAATTACCATATAATGATAGTGCTGTGAGAAATATTACTATAATAGGCTCAGTATTTAATATGTTTTCAGATGAAATAAAATCATTAATAAAGAAAGAAGCCTTAAGGGTAGCAAAAAAAATTTGTAGGGGGTAATTATGGGTATATGTTTAAAGATGTCAAATTCAGAGAGCTATTTTTCTGAATTTACAAAGGAATTTGAGTTTGTGTCTACTAAAAATTTGGAACTAATTTGCGAATGTATAATTAGTGCCTTCGAAAGTGGGAAAACATTATATATAGCCGGGAATGGGGGTAGTGCGGCTAATGCTAATCATTTTTCGAGTGATTTGTCAAATGTGTTTCTAACCAGTAATTTTAAGATGAAGCCCAAGGCCATCTCGCTTTGTGATTCAATTTCGAGAATAACTGCTCTTGCTAATGATTTCGGGTACGAATATGTTTTTTCAAAACAGTTAACAGATGCTAATAAAGGCGATGTTTTATTATTGCTTAGTGTTAGTGGTGAATCTAAAAATTTGATTAATGCAATATCTGAAGCAAAAAAACATGCAATGAGTATAATATCTATAGTCGCTAAAGAATCAACAATATCAAATTTATCTGATTATTTTGTTGTTTTTGGAAATAGTGACTATGGCATTTCAGAAGATTTTCAGTCGATTTTTCTGCATATGTTAAAACGAAAAATCAACGGCAATATTCCCCATAAATGTAATTAGGAGGCGTACTATGTGCGACATTGGATGTATAGTTAATGGAGATAAAAAAGCGGACATACATGAATTAAATGATATTTTAAATCGGATTGCTTCGAGAAGACAGGTTGAAACTCAGATTGAAACAATTTTATCTGATGATTGTGGGGTTTGCATAGGAACTATTGGATTGGCCAATATTAATCAAGGAACCAATGCTCAAACTGCTGTATTCAAAAATAATAAATTCATTTTTGTAATGAATGGGGAGGTATTTAATTGCAAAGCCTTGTCGAAAAAATACAATATAGATTATAACTTTGAGCAAGGATGCGAAAGTTCTTTAATGATAATTGATTTCATTGAAAAATACGGCCTTGAAATTGTATTAAAAGAAATAAATTGGGAGGGCTGTTTCATTTTTTTTGATAGAAAAACAAAAGAATTAATTTTTGCAAGAGATCATATGGGAATAAAACCTTTATATTATGTGTTGAAGAACGAAAAAATATATATATCTAGCGAAATTAAGGGATTAGTGCAAATCGAATGTGATGAAATAAAAGAGGTATTACCCGGTTCAATTAATGTATACAAAGTACAAAGTAGAAAACTTTCTACTAAAATGTGGTATAACATTAATGATGGCGTTGGCAATCATAACTTGTGTGATACTTTAAGAAATGCTGTTGAGATTAGAGTTCCTAATGAACCTTATGCCATTCTGCTTTCAGGGGGAGTAGATAGTTCTATAATTTTAGCTCTGGCACAAAATGTACATAAAAACATTACCGCTTATACTCTTTGCACTGAAAATTCTCCCGACCTTCCCTACGCACGAAAACTTTGTAAAAATTTTAAGATTCCTTTGGTTGAAGTTTTAGGAGAAAGTAAAGCAATGTTAAGTGAGAAAATTTCTAAAATTGTTGATATAGTCGAAACTTGGCAATGGCAAGTTATTAATCATTCCGCACCCATGGATATATTGTTTAAAAAAATTAAACAAGACGGGCATACAATAGTTTTAACTGGAGAAGGCGCAGATGAACTCTTTTTTGGGTATGAAGCTATTTATTCTCAAGAGCAGCAAATTAAAAAGGAGAAAGAAAGGATGTCAAGGATTCTTGACTTGCGAAAAACAAATTGTAGGCGGCTAGATAGAATGTCCATTGCTCATGGATTAAAATGTAGGATTCCATTTTTAGACAAAAGAATCATATCAATAGCAATGCAATATTCTTATAATGATTGTGTGTCTGAACAAAACAATAAGCTACCACTGCGAAAATTTAGTAAAAGTATTCTTCCTGAAGAATTTTGTAACCGTCCAAAGCTATCCCTTTCTAAAGGAGCCGGTTACATTTATGGTAAAGACCATATAGTTAAAAATGTTTTTGATTATGATGACAGTTCTTATATTATGAAGAATAAAGAATATGAATTTATCGCAAGGTATCCAATTGAAAAATATCTATTAGATATAGCATGTAAAAAAGGATATTTAAAAGCAAAATATCTTTTAATGGCTGGTGTTTAAATATGAAACTTCTTAAAGGATCAAATATATTGTTTAATAGAGTAAGAATTCCAGGTGGAAAGCACTCATTTGCTCATTCGATAGCTTGTGGTGCGCTGACAAAAGAGTGCCGTTTTTATAATGTTCCTATTATAAGAGATTCAAAAATTATTTGTGAAATTCTTGAGAATATCTTTGAGGTTGTTAATTTAGATGAACAACTATATAAGCTTGAGTTAAGAGACCCTATAATGTCTTCTAAAATTACAATTACAAATGAACAACTAAGTCAATCAAGAAATATTTTTTGTATATTGCCAGCTTTATTAAATCGCACAAAAGAAATTATTATAACAGGAATACCAAAAGGATGCGATATTGGAGATAGGCCAACGGACTGGTACTTTTCAATTTTAGAATCATTCGGTGTTGAAATTCTTAAAAATGACAAGGAGTTGAAACTTAGATGGAGAAAAAGAAAAGCTGCAAAAATAAATTTTTCATATCCAACAATGACGGGAACAGTTATTGCTTTGGCTTGTGCTAGTATCGTCAAGGGGAAAAGCGAGTTGTATAATTGCTCCGTGGAACCTTCATGCTTTGATCAGGTTGTATGTATGCAACAGATAGGAGTAAATATTAATGGGAATTTGCCCGATTTAGAAATCTGTACCAGTATGTTACATAAAACAGTAGACTTCATGTGTTCTTGTGATAGAGTGTATGCCGTCACTTTGTTGAGTGCTGCAGTTTTAGCTGAGGTCGATTTTGAAGTGTATTCTGAAAGTGAAATTAGAATTCCTAAATTTGTTGAATTCTTAGAACAATTAAACTTGGATGTAATTGACAATGTAAAAAGTATAAAAATGAAATGGAAAAACAAAAACCCCTTAAAATCGGTATCATTGAATGCAGGATCAGAGCCTAAGTTTAGTAGTGATTGGGTCACTTTTGCCTTGCTAATATTAGCAACAAAAGTGAACGGTAAAAGTATTGTTATAGATGATGTGTTTATAAAAAGATTCCAATTTATAAGTTGTTATGAAGATCTAAAGAATTTAAAAAACGTTGAATTGTTGACTACAACTTTAGGAGGTAGGGCTGCTGTCGTAGCTAAAATAAATGGAGAAAATAAAAATAATATACCGGGGGGAATAACAAAGGTATGCCCTGATATCAGAGGTTCAGCTGCAATTGTGTTATCAACACTAATTTCTAAAACACCGATAGAATTTAGTGATGATTTTCAAATATCCAGAGGTTATGAGGATTTAATAGGCGATATGCAAAAAATTGGATTTATAGAAAGGATTGATTAGGTGTGAAGGTAATAGTTACCGGGGGAGCGGGTTTTATTGGCTCCCATGTTGTTGATGAGCTATTAAGAGAAAAATATGATGTTTATGTGATTGATGATTTTTCATCAGGAAAGGTGGAGAACCTCAAAGAGTTTGGAAATCATGTTAAAATAATATGTGCGGATATTAATGATAGCTCCGTTATAAACATCATATTAGAAATAAAACCAGACTATATTATACATCTTGCGGCACAGCCAAGTGTAGCTATTTCTCAAAAGAATCCTTTACTTGACGTAAAAACTAATTTATATGGTTTAGTAAATATTCTTGAGGCATGCAAGAAATCAGATTGTGAAAAGATTGTATTTGCGGCTAGTGGTGGAACGATTTATGGTGATGTAGATGAAGACAAATTGCCACTTACAGAAGATTTGCCCTTGCAAGCTTGTTCCTTTTACGGTTTAACAAAACTGACTGCGATTAATTATTTGGAATTATACAGAATGCATTTTGGCTTAAACTACTGTGCTTTAGCCTTAGGTAACGTTTATGGACCAAAACAAGATCCCTATGGGGAATCAGGAGTAGTAGCGATATTTACAAATAATATTATTAACGATGAAGTATGCATGATTAACGGTGATGGCACTGTAACAAGGGATTATGTCTATGTGGCTGATGTAGCAAAAGGGTTTGTAAAAGCTCTTTTCAAGGGTAGTGGGTTATTAAATTTAGGCGCAGGCGTTGAGACTACGGTAAAAGAAGTATATGATGCGATAACAATAGCCAGTAACAAGGATACTAAATTTAAACATCGCGACCCTTTACCCGGTGAGGTAAAACGAGTTGCTTTAAATATTCATAAAATCAGAAAAGAACTTGGTTGGGAGCCTACCGTTAAATTCCAAGATGGAATTAATATGACATATCATTCATTTTCTATTAAAAATAAAGGGGTATGTAGAAATGTTAAATAAAATTGATGCGGTTTTTATTGATGCAGGTGGCGTCTTGTTAAAGCCTAATTTTCATAAAATCAGATTGTTGTTTCCAGAGTTAAACCTCAAAGAAGAACTGATTGATAAAGCTCTATATCCCAATAATTGTAATGTTGGTGCGGGACTGGGACCCGGTGATGATGACAATAAATTTGTATACGAATTTGCAGTGGATTCAGGAATTCCACCAAAAGATGCTAAAAAAAATGCCAAAAAACTTCAAGAAATTATTTTGTTTAGTGAATGGATTCCACGCAAACCTGATGAGATAAAAAAAGTCATCAACTATTTAAAAAACATTAATAAAAAAGTAGCAATTGTTACTAATACTGAGAATGGATTAGCTACCCAATTACTTGAAAAGTTAAAAATCTGTACAGAAAAAAACAACACTGATGAGATAGAAACAGTTGATAGGATTATTGATTCGTGGATAATAGGTATACATAAACCGGATCCGGAAATTTATACATATACAGCCAATGAATTAGGTGTTGACATTACTCGGTGTTTACATATTGGTGACTCTTACAGAAACGATTATGAAGCCGGTAAAAAGGCTGGAGCAAATGTATTATTGTTTAGACCATATGAGAAGAAAAGTGAAAATTCTATTCAATCGCTTTTGGATATTATTCCTAAAGTCAAAAAAGATTGAGTGGGAGATGCATGTTTATGTTTGAACAAATTTTAATTGTAGGATATGGAAGAATAGCAGAAGTACTTTATGTTCCGTATTTACAGCAAAAAAAATATAACATTGTAGTATGTGAAAAAAATAAAGAAAGACATCAATTGATAAAAAAATCATATCCCGAAGTTACAATAACGGATGAGATTCCGTTACCCTCTAAAAGAAAAAAATGTGCCGCTATTAATCTAACTCCGGTTCAAATGCACGAAGAAATTAATGCAATGCTGTTAGAAAAGAACTGGAGTGTATTCACTGAAAAAATAGCAGCTGAAAGTACTTGTGCTTGGAATAGGTTAATTGCTATTTCGAAAAAAAACAATTGTACTATTGTATCGGCGCCTGTTTCAGCAAACTTTGAACAAGAAAATCAAATGGCACATGATCTTAGCACAGGAGCAATCGGAGATGTTCTTGAAGTGCATTGTCAGTTTATCGGGGGCGGCCCAGCGAGAAGAGGGTGGATTTCAGAGTATCGAAAATGGATGTTGCAATCCAACGATGCAATAAGAGTTGATTTGGCACCATATTTATTAACACCAACAATTAAGATAATCGGTGCTGTAGAAAATATAAAATGGTTTTCAAATAGGTATCATCCTGTTTATCCGATTAGAGATAGAAAAGAAAAATTGAAATCTGTTTGCGGCACATCTGAACTCGGAGTTGGAAACATTGGTGAATCAATTGCAACATTTTTAGTCGCATATAGGCCGAATATTAATGACGTCATAACTAGAATTGAAATTGTTGGGACAAAAAGCACAAAGATGTATAATTTGGCTGAAACAGTAAATGCAGGAAGTCATGTGTACACTCGCGTAGAAGCTGGATTAAATTTATTATCAGAATGTTGCTCCAATGATAAGACATGTTCGTTACATCATCAATTAGTTTCAACGGTGATACATTGTTTGAAAATTGATAGGTAGGAGGTATTAACATGAAAAAGAAAAGAATTTTATCGGTGCTCATTGCGCTGACATTATCAATCGTTGTTTTTGCGGGTTGCGGCTCAAGAGTTGATAGAAACGTTGTGCCTACAAGCGGGCAAGCAGAACCAGCGCAGCCAGCCGGCGTCGTTCCCACACAGGTTTCCCCTGTGTCAGCACCAGTTGAAACAGAAACAGGCATACCCAGATACATATTCCTTTTCATAGGGGATGGTATGGGTTATGCCCAAATTCAAATGGCGTCTTTCTATCTGGGCGCACTAAGGTCAAACGGCGGAGTGGACAGCGTGAGGCTGTCTTTTATGGATTTTCCCGCTAAGGGTTCAACGGAAACATGGGATTTAACGTCATTTGCGCCCGATTCCGCTTCGGCGGCAACTTCTATCGCGTCGGGCATAAAGACTTGGAGCGGTACAATTAATTATGATTCCTCACTAACAGTCCAGCAGGAAACGATTGCGGAAAAACTCAAAGCGCAATTAGGATACAGAGTCGGAATCGTTACCACCGTCAATCTCTGTCACGCAACTCCGGCGGCGTTTTACGCGAAAGTACCGTCCCGCTCTGATGTTTACGGAATAGGTCAACAGCTTGTGGCAAGTGGGTTTGATTATTTCGCGGGAGGCGATTTCGCAAGACCTACCGGGCCGAACCGCGACCAGCCGCATCTTCATGATTTAGCAAGAGCCGCAGGATACAAGGTTGTAACTACTTATGAGGACACGGCGCAGCTGACCCCGGCTGACGGGAAAGCAATTGTTATTGCCGAAAGATTGGACAGGGCACGGGCGATGAAATATGCCCTTGATAAAGCTCCGGGCGAATGGACACTGGCGGATTATACGGCGCAGGCCATTGAAATGCTTTATAACGATACAGGATTCTTTGTTATGATAGAGTCGGGAAAAGTTGACTGGGCAGGCCACGCCAACGATGCCGCCGCCACTCTTTACGATATACTGGCTTTTGACGAAGCCGTTAAAGTTGCTCTGGACTTTTATGCGAAATACCCTGACGATACATTGATTATTGTAACGGGCGACCACGAAACGGGCGGTTTGACTATCGGTTTCGCCGGAACAAATTTTGATACATTCCTCACTAACATCTCGGCGCAAAAAGTTACACATGAGGTTTTCGGAAGCCGTAATTCACAGGCTTACAGAAGGAGTGGCACATCTTTTGAAGAAGTTCTTGTCGATATACATGAACTGTTCGGTCTTACAACGGAAGAAAATGCGGCTGCGGCCGTGCATGAAAGCCTTGTATTAACCGAATGGGAATTAGGGCTGCTGAGGCAAGCCTATGACAGGACAATGGCAGGGGAAAGAGCGCAAGCCGAAAATCAAGCGGAATATTTAAGCTGGGGCTCGCATGACCCTCTGACGGTGACAATAACAAGTCTGGTCAACAATAAATCTGGTATAGGCTGGACATCTTGGTCGCATACGGGAGCTCCGGTTCCTGTGTTCGCCTTGGGTGTCGGTGCGGATAAATTCACCGGATTCTATGATAATACTGATATTTTCTTTAAGCTTGTCGCCTTGACGGATGCAAGGTGAAAGTGCCGAAAATAAATATTCATATGCCGACAGTAGCGGGTATTATCATCATCCTTCTTCTGATGATAATACCCACCGGCTTCGAGGATAAGCAAAGCATCCACAGCGGCACTGAGCGCGTAACGGCGAGGGTTATCAGCACCAACGAAGATACTGTGCGAACCTCCGGGTTAATCCAATTCGGCGAACAAATTTGTGAAGTTGAAATTTTGCAAGGATCTTTCAAGGGTGAAACGGTACACGCCGTCAATATGCTGCAAGGCTCTCTTGAGCGCGACAAAATTTTCACCCCCGGCGATAAAGCACTTGTAGTCGTAAGTTCTTCAGAGGGCAGAGTATTGTCTGTTTTGATGACAGATCATTACAGATTTGATTATCAGATAATATTAGTATCTGCGTTTGTATTGCTGCTGGTGCTTTTTGCGGGGAAAATAGGCGTGCGTGCGGTACTGTCTTTTATAATTACCGTTCTTGCCATTTGGAAAGTGCTTGTTCCTTCCCTTCTGCACGGAGCCAATCCGATTTTCATTGGGCTGGCAATAACAACAACCATCGCCGTAATAACCATTTCATTGGTTTATGGGTTTGACAGGCGCGCCCTTGCCGCATCATCCGGTGCGTTGCTTGGAATTGTAACTACGTGCGTTATGGGGATTTTATTCACAGGCTGGTTTAAAATTCACGGCGCGGTGATGGATTATTCACAGCCTCTGCTTTTCAGCGGATACAGCCACTTGGATTTGACGGAAATATTCAAGGCATCCATAATTATCGGCGCGTCCGGCGCAATGACAGATATCGCGGTGGGTATAACTTCAGCGGTGAATGAAGTAGTTGAAGAAGTCCCCGGTATCGGTTGGAAGGCGGCATCAAAATCAGGCTTAAATGTAGGTCGCGCTGCAATGGGAACAATGACGACTACTTTACTCCTTGCGTATTCCGGCGGCTATATCATGTTGCTGATGACTTTTATGGCGCAAGGCACACCAATTCTCAATATCTTGAATCTAAAAAGCGTATCCGCACATATTCTGGACACACTTGTAGGGAGTATCGGTCTTGTTGCAGTAGCACCTTTCACCGCGCTTACCAGCGGATTTTTATTAACACACGGCTCCGCAAATCTGTAGTTTGCCGTTGCACTTACTCAATATTGGTTTCTTTCGAAGAAGGGAATGGTCTTATCAATGAAAGCAATAATTCCTGCAGCAGGGCATGGAACTCGAATGAGATGTATAACACATTCACAATCTAAAGAGCTCATGAAAATAGCGGGAAATCCCTTAATTTATTATTCAATAAAAGAATGCTTAAGAGCCGGCATTGATGAAATTATCATTATAGTCAATAAAAATAAACAAGATATTACTGAATATATAAATAAATGCAAACGAAAAAATATATTTGATGCAATAGACTTAGGGACGCCCAATATATCCGTAGTTATTCAAGAGCAAGCAAACGGATCAGGTGGTGCTATTCTTGCCGCAAAGGACTTAATCGGTTCAGACAATTTTGCAGTATTATTTCCGGATATATATGTAGAAGAGCATGAATCAAATATGAAAGAGATGTGTGATTTGTTTGAATCATACAATATTCCTATTATCTTAGTTGACAATATCAAGCGAGAAGAATGTAATAGATACGGTATAACCATTCCAAAATGTTTTTCACAGCATTTTTATCATGTAGAGGATATTCTTGAAAAACCTTCATATATTGAACGCGAATTAAGATTCCATGGAATAGTTGGGAGATATATTCTTAATAATAGCTTTCTAAAAGTATTAGAAAGTGTTGAAGAAAAAGAGGCGCACGAAAAAGACTTCACTTCTGGGTTACTCCTTTTTGATGCTACAATAGCAAAAGTTATAAATGGACATCATTTTGAATGTGGCACTGCGGAATTTTATTTGAAAGCAAAAGCTGTTTTAGAAGAAACTATTCTAAATGAAGAAGAGCATAATATAAAATGAAAACAGTGCTCATTTTGGCACCAAATATTGCTCCATACCCAGGAGGCGCAGAAATCTATATTTCAACATTGATGAAGCAATTGGTGAAGCTCGGGTGGAATGTAATATGTGTAACTGAAAATCCACTGATCAGTAATGAATGCAATATAGATTACATAAAGACTTGTGCAGATATTGAGAGAATTACTTCCTCAAAAACAGTAACATGGCGTGAAATGCAATTTTCATTATTGGATCAAGTCGATTTGCAGAATAAAAAAATAGATATTATTCACGCAAATAGTATGGAAGCGTGTGTCATTGGAAGAATAATAGCAGACCACTTAAATGTACCTATTGTTGCCTCTATTCACGAACATTTACCAGAGCAAAAGAGTTTCGGAATGGGCCGGATAAGATTAATATTTAATAGACTTGATTTAGATGCGGTGATAGCACCCAGTTCATTTTATTATAATAGAACCCTTCAATATGGATTTTGCAAAGAAAAGATATTTAAAGTAATGCATGGGGTTGAAATTAATGACAATTACATTAATGATGACTTGATTATTGAAAATAAAAGTACATTGAAAATTTTATTTATTGGACGTGTTTACTTCCCCAAAGGATTACATATTTTAATAAAAGCGTTAGGTCAACTAAAAATTGAAAAGCCTTTTTTCTTAAGTATAGTTGGGCCAATTACAGATGTAAAATATATGGAGGAGCTTACGTTTCTTATTAAAAAATACCGTATAGAAGATTGTATTAAATTCATTGGAGCGGTTTCACAAGATGTAGTTAAGAAGTATATGATAAATTCCGACTTACTGATAGCTCCAAGTATCAATGAAGGATTCGGTCTTTCAATTGTTGAAGCTAATTTAATGTTACTACCAGTTATTGCCTCTAAAGTTGATGGAATAATTGATATTATTGAACATGAAAAAACAGGTTTATTGTTTGAAGTTGGGAATTATTCTTCTTTGCTCAATTCTATTTACTATTTTTTAAGTAATCCTCATCACGTAAAAACAATGGTCAAAAATGGCTATGAAAAAGCGGTTTCACAATTTTCTGTTGATAGAATGGCTTGCGAGACTATAAGTGTCTATAATAAGGTAAAGGAGAGTTTTGATAAGAATGGATATAAAGAAGCAAATTATTAAGCTGGCTTTGCTTTGTTCAATCACATTTTTTGATGAAAATTCAAAGATAAGTCCTGCCCTTGCTAATAGAGTTCATGTTGTATTTGAAGAAATATTTGTTATTTTACAACAAGTTTTACCGGGCAATTTAAAACAATCAATAGTTTATGTACTAAAAAATCCTAATGATATAGATTATTATAACGATATTTTAATGCGATTAGTTATCAAAATTAAAAATGAAGAATTAAATGAAATAAACCTTCGATTGAAATATTTAGCTGAATTTGGGCGATTATTACCTTATCAAGGAAATAAATATTGTTATATTTCAGATACTGATATTATAGAAGATGATGTATTTATAAATAGAATCATTGAAAATCTAAAAATGTCAAAATATAAAAAATCAATGGAGAATGCCAGTATAGCTATTGTTTTGTGTTTTCGTATTGAAAACAAAAAAAGGTTAAGAAACTTTTATGCGGCATTGATTTCTATTTATTATCAAGATTTTGGTAGGGAAAATATCAAAATTATAGCAGTTAATCAAGATGGAGAAGACAAATATATGTCATCTATTGAAAAATACGTTGATAAATATATTTTTGCCAAAAATCATGGAGATTATAATTACTCGTGGGCTAGAAATATTGGAGCACAGCATGCAGTTAAAGCCAAGTACATTGTTTTTTGGGATGTTGATATAGTGGCACCAAATGATATTGTTAGAAAGATTTTTAATGCTTTTAACGATCATAAAAATATCGGATGTGTTATCCCGTATACAAGTTCGTGTAACTTAGATGAAAAATCGACATCATATCTATTAACACAATTATTAAATACAATTAATTTGGACAGAGTATTGGAACGAATAAGTGCTCAAATTATGCATGAAGTATATGGCATGGTAATTTCAGTTGAAAGCAATTTGTTCTTTGAAATAGGAGGGCAAGATGAACGTTATGAAGGGTGGGGAGATGAAGACAACGATTTTTATTATAGAATTTATGACCGCTGTAACGTGAAGAGATTAAATAGTCTGATTTTACATTTAAATCATCCTAGACCTATTATGAGAATCGGTAAAGATAAAATCAATAAGAAATGTATAGGGACTAAAAAAAACTGCAATGAAGAAATTGGTGATTTGAATAAATATTCATGATTACTCTTCACAATCGAATAGAATGATATTAACTCATAGTATAAATAATCAGATTTGGTTCTGTTGTCCCGTAACAGTTTTGTATCAAAATTATGAGTTTATTGTTTTTCGAATTAGCATTAATTCTAAAACATATCGAGCTTCAGATAAAAATGGTGTCTTTTTGAGGTTAGGAAGAAATAAATGGGAATTAAGAAAAACCTCATGGAAGGAAAATAATTTGACTTATTTGGTTCCATTTAGTGGCTTTATTGGATACGGAGTATTAACAGACTCACATGATTGTTTTATTGAATACTATTTGAATTACCAAAGAAGAATAAGAATAATTGATAATATCATAGACACCCTTGATTTAGAGTGCGATTTTGTTATTCGTGATTATAGTAAAAAAGAATGTTATTGGAAAGATATAGAAGAGTATAAGTATTTACTATCAAAAGAATTTTTTGATAAAGACATAACTAGCAAGTTGACATTTGATAAAAAAGAATTGCTTTGTTTATTTGAGAAGTACAAGCTTTATCTTGATATATACTCATCAAAAAAAGTGTCAACACCTACTTGGGATTTCACAACGAGTAAAAAAGAACTTTTCTTGTCTGACATTGTTCACCATTAGTCGCATCAAAAGTTTCGTATATGGTAGCCCTTGACTTACGTTGAAGGGCTTTTTGAGTTTTTAATGAGTAAAATTGCTATGTGTGTTATCCGATGACTAAATGAGAATTTCAAGCTGTTAATTTTTAAAGGAGGGGTTGTTTATGAGTAGAATAATAATATCAAAGGCACCTTTTAGAATTTCTTTAGCTGGTGGAGGTACAGATATATTTTCATGGTGTAGCAAATATGGTGGTCAGGTTATAGGTTTTTCTATTGATCGTTATGTAATAACAACTCTATTGCCTCGAAACTTTCAATCTCATAATGAAGTATCATTAGAAAATAGTGAAATTTTCACAGAAGTTTCAGAAATAAATAACGAGTATTTATCTTTAGCAATACAAAAGAGTGCAATACGTAATAATTTTAAAATGAGCATTTTATCTGATGCCCCATCTAAATCAGGATTAGGAGGTTCTGCAGCTTTCCTAAATTCTATTATTTATGCGTTTAAAAATAATGAGCAAACCCCAATAACTAAATGTGCGTTAGCTGAGCTGTCAAGCAGTATTGAAATAGATGACCTAATGCGTCCAGTCGGAAAACAAGATCACTATTTATCATCATTGGGCGGCGTGAATCTTTTAACTTTTGACAGGGATAACCATGTTGATATAAAGAAAATTGAATTGAAAGAGAAGTGCTTAAACTATTTTAATGGAAATATGATGCTTTTTTTCACTAACATAAGGCGGTCCGCAGGAAAAGTATTAATGAGACAATCTGACCAAATAAACCATTATGATAGCGCAACAATTCATATAATGAACGAAATTAAAGAACTTGTAAAACCGATGCATGACGCTATAACTAGCGATAACCCATATGATATTGGTCGAATATTAAAAGAACACTGGAAATTAAAAAAAATGTTATCAAAAAACGATGCCGATGAAATGATAAGTCAATTAATGGATATATGCTATAAAAATGGAGCAGATGGTTTCAAAATTTTGGGAGCTGGTGGAGGTGGGTTTATCTTAGTAAGTGCAGCCGAGGAATATAAAAGTAAAATAAAATCTGAATTAAGAAAATTCAATATACATGAATTGGAATTCAAAGTTGATTTTTCAGGAACTACAGCTGATGTTATATCAATTTAACATTACAACGATCACCGATTAAAGCTGGGGTTGTTTCAGCGGTTTTATTTGGATAGGATGAAAAAATGATAATTATAGAGCATTTATCTGATATATCTAGATTTAAAAAAATTATTTTTCTAGACAGAGATGGCGTAATAAATATTAACAAGAAAAATTATTTAACTTCAAAAAAAGAAATTAAGCTTTTTAAATGTACTGTTAAAGCAATGGAATATTTACAAAAAAATTATATTGGAATAATTATTATTACAAACCAACAAGCAATAGGAAAAGGTATTATAACTACAGGAGAGGCGATAGATATTCATCTTGAAATATTACAGAAATTAAATAATTCACCTGTTATTGCTTCTTTCATTTGCCCCCATTTAGCAACAGATAAATGTGAATGTCGAAAGCCAGGTGTAAAAATGATAAAAACTGCTCAATCACTATTTAATATCGACTTGAATGAGAATTATTTTATTGGAGATTCATTAACAGATATAGAAGCAGCAGAAAACTCAGGATTAATACCTTTGCACATAGGAAAAAAAGCAATTATGCCAGAAAAAGAGACAGAAAAAGAATTGCTACATTTTAACAATTTACTTGATGCTTCGAAATATATTGGTTCTCATAAGAAATTTTCATCTGTTTCATTATAATAGCTTCAAATTCTCAAACAATGAACAGCAACAGTTTTCACACTTTGCCGTGTTGAGGGAACTCTTGCTTGTTTGCGTTTAATGTTTTTTGAACTATAATTGCTTTTGAGTTATGAATTATAAAGTGGAAACAAATAAATTTGTAATTACGGTAAAAATAAACGTTGAAAGGGTTTTTGTAATGGATAAAAAAGAAGAATTATCTGGTGGCAGAATTGGGAAAATATACAAGTCAGATGAGTTTGTAATAAGACCTTTAAACCCATGGACTAAAAATGTTCATGATTTTTTAAATTTTATTATTGCAAAAGGTGCTGATTTTGTTCCTCACCCTCAAGATATTACAAATGATGAAGAAATTCTCTCTTTCTTACACGGTGATGTCTACAATTATCCTCTGCCAGAAAATCTACGGAGTGATTCTGTTCTTAAATGTTCAGCAGAATTGTTGTACAGATATCATGAATACAGCAAGGAATATATTGTTAAGTTGACAGGTAATGAGCAGTGGATGTTGACTGCCGTATACCCAATAGAAGTTATGTGCCATGGTGATTTTGCGCCATATAACGTTACTATAATTGAGAATTGCCCCACCGGCATAATTGATTTTGATACATTACATCCGGGTTCTATATTATGGGATATTTCATATGCGATTTATCGCTGGGTTCCATTTACCAGCCCTAAAAATCCTGATCATTACGATGATTTGGATGAACAAATTAGAAAAGCTAAATTATTTCTTGATTCTTATGGAGTTGAAATTAATAAGAGGGCAGAGTTGCCTCAAATTCTCATAAACCGCTTACAATCCTTAGTTAATTTTATGCGTGCGGAAGCAAAAAAGGGGAACGAAGATTTCATATTAAACATTAACGAAGGGCATCTTAAGCTATACCTAGATGATATCCAATATATAAATGATAATTTGGGGAGGATAAAAGATGGAATACAATTTTAATTTCTGCAAATGGCCAATCAGCGGGGATGAAGAATTTAAGAATTTAGCTGATGTAGTAAAATCAGGATTATGGGCTGGAAGCCAATCTCAACAATTAAAGGACGTTCGCAATAACTTCTTGAAGTTGCAGAAAGGTCAATACGGGTTACCTTTAGCAAATGGTACCGTAACGATTGAAGCTGCTTTGCATGCTTTAAATATTGGTTATAATGATGAAGTGATTGTTCCTGCTTTAACATTTTATTCAACAGTATCTGCAGTGCTTAGGGCAAATGCTAACCCTGTAATAGTTGATGTGGATCAAGAAACATTTTGCATATCAATAAAATCAATAAAAGCTGCTATTACAGATAAAACAAGAGCTATTATACCCGTTCATTTGTCCGGAGCAATGTGCGACATGGATGAACTCAAAAAAATTGCTGATGAGTTTAACATTAAAATAATTGAAGATTGCGCTCACGCACATGGCAGTGAATGGCAGGGAGAAGGGGCCGGTACTATCGGTGACTTTGGCAGTTTTTCGTTTCAACATTCAAAGCTTTTAAGTTCTGGCGAGGGAGGATTTTTAATAGCAAAAACGCAAGAAAATGAAGATCATGCATGGAACTATGCAAATTGTGGTCGCATTTCAAGAACCGCTGTTTATGAACATTCTACCATTGGCACCAATAATAGAATGTCTAGTTTTCAAGCTGCTGTTTTGAATGCACAAATAGACCGTTACGCCGCGCAACAGGATACCAGAGACTGTAATGCTCAATATATAAAGTCACATTTAGAGGATATACATGGCATCAAAATACAAAAATATGATTATAGAATGACAAAAAGAGCATATTACAATTTTACTATTATAATTGATCCTCTAATATATGGTAAAAAAAAGTGTTCGAAAGTTTTTGATGCATTAAATGATATAGGAGTGCCAACAGCTTTACCATATCCACCGCTTAATGACTTGTTAGTGTTTCAGGATTATAAGTCTAAAAAAGAATTATCTCATATTGAAGTTACAATTCATGATGTCTCTAATGCAAAATATGCTTCTCAAAACAGTATTTGTCTTCATCATAGGGTTTTGTTATCAAATAAAGATTCGATTGATATGCTACTAGAATTTTTAAGAAAATTGCTTAAATAAGTATGGCGACATTTATAATTTCGCCTCATTTTGATGATGCAATTTTATCTGCTTGGAGCATTGCAAACAATGACAATGTTTTTATTCTTACTATATGTGGAGGAGTCCCAGAAAAACATACTAAAATTGCTTCTTCTGATAAAAATTGCGGCTTTAACTCTGCAGCTGATGCGGCAATATGCAGAAAAGCTGAAGATTTGGCGTTATGTAAACATATAAAATCTAAATATATTCACTTGAACGAATTTGATTATCCTTACGCTCCAAATAAAAACATATGGAATATAGAGAATGAAATTTCAAAATATATTACATCAAACGATATTGTATATGCACCACTAGGAATTGGGAAACATCCAGATCATATATTAAGTCGTAATATAATAATTAACATGTTTAAAAAAATTAAATTCTTATTAATATTTTATGCCGACTATCCTTATGCGTCTGAAGTACAAAATTCTCAGGTTGGAAGTAATTGGGGTGATATAATTAATGAAATTATTGATCAAAAAATTATATTACATATGGATAAAAAGATAACATTAAGAGATTCTGAATTAAATAAAAAAATTAAGTGCGTTTGTTATTATAAATCACAGATAGAAATGCTAAAGAGAAATTACCCCAAACTACTAGATGTTCCTGGAATTTTAAATACAGAGTATTATTGGAGATGTATCTTATGATAAAAAACTTATGTTTTAGGCCTTTATATCTAGATAATTTATACGCAAGAAATGTGAATTGCGCTAATATCTCTATCTTAAATTCTTCAGGATTAAAAAGGCGATGGAAATTAATACTTCAACATGAATTTGAATGTATAGACAGTTTACAGGATTTATTATTAACACTAGAATTTCAAAATTCTATTTGTGCAATAGGGGTTAATTTAGACTTAGCAGTAATAAATAAGAAAATATTAAACTTAATTAGCAATAATCGAAATATATTTTTAATTTTTGATATTAATAACATTGACTTTTCAAATAAAGAATATATTTTCTATTTGCAAACTATTATTGAAAATAATTGCATTTTTCTACCTAATAATAATCGTAATTATTATGAGAACGCTCTTAAGCTAAAGTCATCCATTGAAAGCACAGATAAAATTTTATTTGAATCTACTTATAAAGAGAGTATAGATGATTTTTCGTTAGGAGCAAATATATATTTAGATTTTACAAGAATGCAACAAATAAAAAAATATAATTATTCTAAATTTTTTATATCAACTAGCTATAATGATACGCTAAAATTTGACAATAAACTAGAATCATATTGTGATTGGGATTTTTTTAGAAAAAATGGATTGGTTGACCTAATATATTTTTTAAGAGATAATGAATTACTTGAATTAGAAATTGTCAACTGTGTGTATAATAAATTTATAGATTTCTTTTAAATTCTTCTTCGATGGTAGACCACCCGACGACAAAATACAAGCAGAAAAACATTTTGCAAACGCTCGACCAAAAAGAAAGAACGTCCATTCCAATTACACCCACAACAGTATGTGCTTTCCAGTTCTCCAGTACATCGACCTTCATATTTCCAAAATTAAATTGGTTTGCAAGTGTCAGACCATTTATCTCACAGGTAAGTAATTCAACTTCTCCTGTAGTGGTATTCTTCTTCAATCCCGACCGCTGATACTTGCCATAACCCCTTCGTTTCAAAAATTCTTTAGTTAAGGCTGTAGTATCTGCACCTGTGTCGATAATTACGTGGTGAACCATTGGTAACTTCCAAACAGATGAACTCATAGGCTCGACAGAAATAAGTAACTTGATTGTTTTTTCGTCAAACTTAGAAACCAGATTTAAGTAGTCCAACTGCCTCATCCTCTCTTGTGTGGAATCCAGCATAATGACATTCTTCATCTGGTATAGAATCAAACATTTCTTCTTGGTCGTTAGCTGTTAATACAAATTCGCCGCCGATTAAAAACTTCAACTCCGGCACTATCAACTATATTGTCAGATATACCGGCAGACCTGTTCTTGCCCAATCAAGAATCACCGATTACACAGGCGAACATGTCACCTTCACTTATACG